>Ga0315274_10000186_pt1 | contig 93400 bp, 68 predicted proteins | sample YL17G02_20_MG_FD_203700 | JGI IMG/M metagenome (GOLD analysis project Ga0315274, IMG submission 203700) | Sediment microbial communities from Yellowstone Lake, YNP, Wyoming, USA - YL17G02_20 | ecosystem: Environmental > Aquatic > Freshwater > Lake > Sediment | place: USA: Wyoming | collected...
CCCCGACACCGGCGCCAATCGCAGTAAAGATGGCTCTGATTTCTTCGTTCTCGAGAATCTTGTGCAGGCGCGCTTTCTCAACGTTTAGGATTTTTCCCTTAAGCGGGAGAATCGCCTGGAATCTACGGTCACGCCCTTGCTTCGCACTGCCGCCCGCAGAATCACCCTCGACTAAATAGAGCTCACAGAGCTCTGGATCGCTGATTGAACAATCTGCCAGTTTTCCGGGCAGTCCCCCGCCATCGAGTGCGTTTTTCCTTCGGGTGAGGTCCCGCGCTTTTCTAGCAGCTTCACGTGCTTCCGCTGCGCGAAGTGTTTTCTCAATGATCCTCTTTGCGTCCGGTGAGTTCTCCTCGAGCCAGGACTGTAGCTGCGCTCCAACAACCGACTCAACGATGCTCTTCACGTCGCTGTTACCGAGTTTCGTCTTCGTTTGGCCTTCGAACTGAGGCTCCGGCACCTTAACGCTAATGACAGCCGTCAAACCCTCCCGAAAATCATCACCCACCAGTTGGACGCTTTGCTCCTTAATGAGACCGTTCTTGTAGCCGTAATTATTGATTGTTCTCGTCAGGGCTGTGCGAAACCCGACAAGATGCGTTCCCCCCTCGTGCGTGTTGATGTTGTTCACATAACTGAAGACGTTCTCGCTGAACTGGTCGTTATACAGCACCGCCACCTCCACTTCGACCGGCCGACCACTTTCATCTTTGTCCTGTCCCTTAGCGTAGAATGGTTTCTTGATTACCGATGGTCGCGTTGCATCAATGTACCGGACGAACTCTCTCAGGCCACCCTCGAAATGGAATACTTCTTCCTCGCCGCCCTTTGTACGGGCGTCTTCGATGCGTAGTACAACGTCCGGATTAAGAAACGCCAGTTCTCTGAGACGCTCCGCCAGCGTTTCAAACTTGAACACTCTGTTCTTAAAGATGCTGCCATCCGGCAGAAACCTTACCGTCGTCCCCGTTTTCCCCTTCTCTGCCTTTCCAATCACCTTCACCGGCGAGGCGGGGTCGCCCTTCTTGTATTTCTGGTAAGAAACTTTGCCGTCGCGGGAGACTTCGACTTCCAGCCACTCACTGAGAGCGTTGACAACCGAAACGCCCACGCCATGCAGGCCCCCCGAAACCTTGTACGTGTTCTTGTCGAACTTTCCGCCGGCATGGAGAACCGTCATGACAACTTCAAGCGCTGAGCGCTTTTCCTGCGGGTGAATGCCTGTTGGGATTCCACGACCGTCATCCTCGACGCTGACGGATCCATCCTCATTCATCGTTACTGTAATGTTCTTGCAGTATCCCGCGAGCGCCTCGTCGATGGAGTTGTCGACAACCTCATACACAAGGTGATGCAGGCCTCTTGCGCTCGTGTCGCCAATGTACATCGCGGGCCGCCGGCGTACGGCCTCCAGGCCTTTCAGGACGGTGATATCATCTGCTGTGTACCCGCCTCCCCCTGACGGCTTGCTGCTCTTTTCTGCCTCGCTGCTTCCCTTCGCACTGCCGTTCTTGAGCTCGCCTTTTCTTCCCCTTTTCTGCTTCATGTCCACCGCCATGCGTCATCCTATTGAAATTTGATGTCCCGTACAATTTCCCCTGATAGACTTCCGTTCAACCGATCTATAATTTCTTTTTTTCGCATCGAAAGCTCATTTCGCCATGGTCCTGTTTTCACACTCACAAACAGGGTGCCCTGGAGAATTCTTACCGGTGTTGTTACCTGCGCAATGCGTTCCCCGACCGTTTCTGCCCAAACGACAAAGACATCCTGTTCATGCAGTTTCTTTCGTATCCCGAGCTTCTCTACAAGCTCGTCGAGAACATCAGCGAGGGATTTAGCGCGTAACATTGGCCGGTTTTTCATCCTCAACCGTTCCTCGTTGCACTACAAATCGCCTGTGGGTCCCGGCCCAGTCAAAATCAGTGGGAAACACTCTGTCGCTCGTCGCAGTAATAAACGCCTGTCCGATAGATTCTGTGAGCGTCAGCAGCCGGCCTGCCCGGTGCGTATCAAGTTCCGTGAAGATATCGTCCAGCAGCAGAATGGGGCGTTCGCTCTTCTTCGCCTCGAGATAAAGAAACTCCGCCATCTTCAACGCTACCAGGAGCGTCTTGTGCTGACCCTGCGAGGCATGAGTGCGGACACCGAGGCCCTCGATTTGAAGCGCCAATTCATCACGGTGTGGACCGACAAGCGTTATGCCGAGTTTTTTTTCCACTGCAGCTGTCCGTCCCAACTCCGCCTGAAACTCCTCTCTGATTTCCTCCTCCGTTGCATCCTCTCTGTGCTGCACCGATGGCTGGTAGCAAATCGAAGGGCTCTCAACTCGTCCCGCCACACGCCCATATGTTTCATTCACGAGCGGTTTCAGCTCTTTCAGGAACATGCTCCGGCGGTGCGTTATTCGCACGCCGCGATCCACGAGTTCCTCATCCCATGGTTCAAGTAACTCTGTGCAATCGGTTCGCGATACTTTCCCATCAAACAGTACCCGGTTGCGCTGCCGTAGAACGCGCCGGTACTCCAGAAGATCTTCCAGATAGACCTTGCTCGACTGAGAGATCACGAAGTCGAGAAACTTGCGCCGGTCGGCCGGCCCGCCCGTTGTTATAGCGCCAGACTCGGGAGACAACACAACAACCGGAAAGCTCCCCATAACCTCAGAAAAGGATCCAACGGGTGATCGATTAATGCTGAATTTCTTCTCGCCCTGCAACCCGTCATACGTTACAGCAACGTGATACCGGATACCCGCGTCTGCCTCCAGCTCACCGGAAAGCTCAAAATCGTTTTCGCCGATCTGAAGCACGACGCTGTCGCTGCTGCCGAAGAAACTCTTCGTCAGGCACAAGTACGAGATGGCTTCGAGGAGGTTGGTCTTCCCTTCGCCGTTTTCTCCCAGAACAGCGTTAATTGCACCGCCAAATAGAGCATCGGTTTGCGTGTGATTGCGGAATTTCTGTACGTGGATGTTGCGAATCTTCACTGGTTCTGGTGGCACCTACAATGCGATAGCCCCGCTCCCGGAACGCGAGATGGGGCTACCGTCACAGAATCTTCCGATCGAACACGTCCCATGGTCAGTTATTAAGCCGCATGGGCATGACGAGCATCAGCAAATCTTCCATTGGTTTCTGTTGCGCTGGCATGATAATCGCCGCGCGGACAGAGGTCCCCAATTTGAACGCGGCCTCTTCCCCGTCGAGGTGTGAAAGGATGTCAATCAGATACGTCGAGTTGAAGCCAATTTCCAGTTCCTCGCCGCTGTAGTCACACGGTACTTTTTCCTTCGCCTCGCCACCAAAATCTATATCTTCGGCCATTACGCGCAATTCGTTTTTCCGTAGTGAGCACCGAACCTGGTGCGTTGTCGAACTTGAATAAAGCGAAACACGGCGCACAGCGGCAAGTAAAAGATCTCTGCCGACTGCGAGCCGTTTATCATTATCGATTGGAATTACTGATTCGTAATTGGGATAACTTTCTTCTATGACTCGTGATGTAAGTGTTGTCGTGCCGAAGGTAAATTGCACGTGATTTGCGTCGACGGCAACAGTGTTTGTTTCGTTTTCAACCGACTTTGAAACCAGGTTCAGGGCCTTCGCCGGCACAATAATGTCCCACTGCAACTTTGGCTGCTTGAGTCCACTGTACTGTAACCGTACCAGGCGGTGTCCGTCTGTGGATACAGCTCTTAAATTACCGTCGCGGACCTGCAGAAGCACACCGGTCATGGCTGGGCGAAGTTCATCGCTGCTTACGGCAAAGACTGTGCGGTGAATTAGACCGCGCAACATCTCTCCGCTGAGTGTTATTTTATCGTCCCCTTTAACTGGCGGAATTGTCGGAAACTCTTCACTTGATTCTCCCATCAACACATATTCGCCCATTTCGGTTATCATTTTCACCTTGTTGGACGATAGATCCGCATTGAATGCAAGTTGTATGTCTGGCAGAGCCCTGATTGTTTCCATCAACCTTTTCGCGGGTACCGCAATGGATCCATCCTCAGATCCCTTGACGTCCAAGAGAGCTGACATCGAAACCTCAAGGTCTGTCGCCGCTAACTGGAGAACATTCTTTGAGAGGCGAAACAGAATGTTTTCGAGAATCGGAAGAGTAGATTTTGAGGGAACGACACCGCTGATTTTGGCAAGGGCTTTCTGTAATTCGTTGCTCGATACGGTGAATTTCATTCCTATCTCCTTCTTGGTCGAGATGGACTATCTCTCTTAACAGCTAAAATTACCAAAAAATTTGGGTATTTACAACTTGTAGTGGTTGAAACTTAGCCAGCGAAAGGTCTTTAATAATATAATTAAGTAAAGAAGAAGAGAATAGTTATAGTAATGATGTTAATACTGTGTATAAATAATCTGAACTTCATGACGACGAGCAAAACAGCAACGCTGGTGAGAAATTAAATGAAGGGAGGTGTTAATAAGTTGTTCACACAAGAAGAGGATATTAACCAGGTACTATAGCATTGGTTGGTCATGGTTTACAGAGAATAGAGAAGGAACATGGAAAAAACACGTACTAACATGTTTTCAGCCTGCTTACGCACAAAAGTGACTTAGATGCTGTTTTCTAGGTTTGGGGTTTGAAAGAAGGAAACTCAAATAACCGGTGCTGATTAGGGAGAATGAAATCAGTGTGTGTTTAGCTCTATACGGCGACGCAGTTGGTCAACATTCTGCTTGAATGAGGAGTCACTCTTCATGTGGTCCTGGATAGACTGACATGAGTGAATTACCGTGCTGTGGTCTCTTCCCCCAAAGTGTAATCCAATCGTCTTTAGGGAGGAGTTTGTCAATTCCTTTGAGAGAAACATAGCTACCTGACGAGCACTTACGACCTCCTGTTTTCGAGTTTTTGCCCTCAGGAGATCCTCAGGAATGTCATAGAATTCGCATACAATGCGTTGAATTTGATCAATGTTTATAGGGGATTTCGACTCGTTGACGACCATCCGGAGAACTTCCCTTGCGAGGTCAACCGTAATTTCGCGGTTATCCAAGGATGATCGAGCAATAAGACTGATCAAACACCCCTCCAACTCACGGATGTTACTCGTTACGCTGGCTGCAATAAAATCGACTACATCCTGTGGAAGCTCAAAACTATTGTCCTCGCTCTTCTTGCGAAGAATGGCAATGCGCGTCTCAAGGTCCGGCGGTTGAATATCGGCCGTAAGGCCTGACTGAAAGCGCGAAATAAGCCTTTCATCAAGGCCTTTTAGCTCTTTTGGTGGAACGTCGGAAGAGAGAACAATCTGTTTGCCAAGCTGGTACAGAGTATTGAACGTGTGGAAGAAGTTATCCTGAGTTTTTTCCTTGCCGGAGAAGAACTGGATGTCGTCGACTATGAGCAAATCAACGCTTCGGTAGAAATAGGAAAAATCGTTGACCCTGTCCGATTGGATAGCATCGACAAACTCGATTGTGAATTTCTCGCTTGAGACATAGACCACCCTTTTTGCCTTCCGAATTGAAATAGCATGATTGCCGATCGAGTGCATGAGGTGAGTCTTGCCAAGGCCGGTGCCACCGTAGATCACAAGGGGATTAAAGGATGTCCCGCCAGGATTGTTTCCTACTGCCAACGCGGCAGCGCGGGCAAGCTGATTACTGTCTCCCTTGATGAAATTGTCGAACGTATAGCGTGGGTTGAGATTACTCTGGGCAATCGGCTGGACCGCTTGCCTGAATGCAACGCGAGGTGCGAAAAAGGGCAACTGTTGCTGGGCTGGAGGCTGAGGCTCGCGTTGTACCGGGAGCGTGGGTGCAGATTGCAGCGGGGCCGGAGCGATATCGAGCGTAGTTTCGTTCTCCTCCGACGCAATGGAATAGTACAGCTTTGCGCCATTACCAAGCACCGCCGTGATCGTCTCCCTGATGAGTGAATTGTAATGCTGATCAACCCAGTCGTAGAAAAATTGGCTTGGCACCTGGACGGTGATTTCGGTCCCACTCAGCTTCAAGGGTATGATCGGCTGAAACCAGGTCTTGAAACTCAGGCTTGTGACCCTGCCCTGAATCATCTCCATACACCGTTGCCATAAGGCAACAAGCTCTGCCTGCGTATTTATTGAATTACCAGAGACTTCGACCGCTTCCATCATCAATCTGCGCCTACCAACATTAGTAGAAATCGGTGGACGTTATCAACAAACCACCAACAATCCAATCAACACTGTTGATAACGCAAAAGGTTTGAGCTTACAGCACTCTAAGATTTATCAACATAAGAAAACGGACACAAGGCATTGTAAATGATAGGCTTTTCATTGTTAAGAACATTGTTATCAACAGGGGTGAAGGATGAGCAATAGACTGGAAAAGGGCGAAAAACATGCATGAAATCCTAGCCGGAGGGTTGTCAACAAGTTGTCAACAGCTTAACATTGCACGCCACCGAGTAAGATTATAACACCAAGGGAACCTGTTCGCAAGTGAAAAAATTACAAACTATTGGGTGAAACTCCAATAGCCATCAGCCCACCAAGAACAGCCCGCAAATAAAGGGCAAAAGGCATCGCCAGCCGGGGGCGCTCTTGTGTCTAGGCACAATTGTCCGTACATTAAAAAGCTTTGCATACAGCAACAATATTTCCTGGAGCCTCGACGTGAAACGTACGTACCAACCGCATCGGCGGAAAAGAAAAAATACCCACGGATTCCGGGCGCGGATGGCGACAAAGAATGGCCGGAAGGTTCTGTCGCGCCGCAGAAGGAAGGGTCGCCGACGGTTAACGGTCAGCGACAGCATGTAACACAGAGAAGGCCGTGAAACCAGTGCCTCACTCGCTGACGAAGCGGGAAATCCTCCGGGGGTATCAGGCCTTCTCGCACACCATCTCTTCCGGGCGATCCCTCCGGAAAGGATCCATGCGTTGCTTCTACAGGACACACGCCGAGAACGGGACGCTACCGCGGGTTGGTTTTGCGGTCAGCAGAAATGTGCGCACGGCGGCTGCGCGAAATCGGGTCCGGCGATGGATGAGAGAGTCGTACCGGATCCGCAAAGAGTTCCTGATTGAACCAACGGCGAAACAAGCAGCCCGGTTCGATGTTGTCTTTCTCTTCAGCGTACCCTCAAACCAGGTACTTGACCGCCAGATTCGGACATCCATCGATCAAGCCATATCCTCCCTTCTCAAGGAACTGCACCAACGCTTCTCGGAAACCCCATGAGACGCTTTCTCATCATACTTTTACGGTTGTACCAGCTTCTCATTTCCCCAATCCTCCCGTTCAATAACTGCCGGTTCTTCCCTTCCTGCTCCGAATACGCCATTGAGGCAATTGGAAAACACGGGGCTTGGAAAGGTGGATGGTTTTCGGTCAAGCGCATTGCTCGGTGTCACCCGTTTCATAAACACGCGGGCTACGACCCGGTCCCGTAAAACACTCGACGCCAGGATCAATTCATGGATCGTCAATCGATACTCGGATACATACTTATTTTCATCCTTCTGGTTGTCTGGATGTGGATGAACTCTCCGCGCCCCTCCCAACAAACGGACCAGGCCAAACAAGTTGCGCCGTCAACGGCGATGCGGGACTCTGTGAAACGGCCAGAGCCGCAAAGAGTGAGAGCAGACAGCAGTGTTCCTGCAGATCCGCTTGGGAAGTTTTTCGCCGGGAGAAACAAGGGCAGCGAGCGCACCATCACAATCGAGACAGACCTCTTTATCGCTGAGTTGACGACGAAGGGTGGATTGATAAAGCAGTGGCAGCTGAAGAAGTACACCACCTGGGACGGAAAACCAGTGGAGCTGGTGGAGTACAAACGGGGCGGCGATCTTAGCCTCTTGTTCGCGACATCAGACGGGAGGCTGATCAACACACATGACCTGTATTTCGATATTGCGTTTTCGACAGCTGACCACCAACTGCTGACAGGGAGCGATGAGTACAGCGTGAATCTTGTCTTGCCGACATCAGGCGGCGGGAGAATCACCAAGACGCTGCACTTCAAAAACGGGGAGTACGGGTTCACCGTCGATGTTGCGTTTGAGAAGATGAGCAAGGTGGTGGCGAATTTCGAATATCAGTTGGTGTGGGAAAGCGGGTTGCGGTACGCAGAGCAGAACAGCGTCGATGAGTCGGGATTCAGCGCGGCGTACGCCTACGCGGGCAAAGAACTAACGGAGATCGACGCCGTCGACTTCGAAAAGCGGCCAGAGAAGAATCTGTCGGGCACCGTGGATTGGGTCGCCATGAGGACAAAGTATTTTGCGCTCGCGTTTGTGCCGCAGGGAGCGACAAGCGAGGGGGCGTACCTCGCTGGATCGCGCACGCAAGCGCCGGATAAGGGGGTCGTGGAGTCATACAGCGTTGCGATGAAGATGCCGTTTACGGGCAAAGAGGAGGAGGGTGGATCGTTCAAAGTGTTCTTCGGACCAGCGGATTTGAGCCTGTTGAAGTCCTATGGTGTGGGGCTGGAGAAAATGGTGGGTCTAGGATGGACCTGGCTAATCAGGCCGATATCCGAATATGTGATGCTGCCGCTTATGAGCTTCCTTCACTATCTCGTGCCGAACTGGGGCCTGGTCATTGTCATCTTCTCAATTATCATCAAAATTGCCCTGCATCCATTGACGCGTAGCAGCATGCGGTCGATGAAGAAAATGCAGGCGTTGCAGCCACTGATGACCGAGATCCGGGAGAAATACAAAGACGATCCACAGAAGATGAATCAACAGGTGATGAACCTCTACAAGGAATACGGGGTCAACCCGGCGGGGGGTTGTCTCCCACTTCTGCTGCAGTTCCCGATTCTCATCGCACTGTACAACGTCTTCCGCGCGACGATCGAATTGCGCCAGGCAAATTTTGTCTGGTGGATCACCGACCTTTCAATTCCAGACACCATCTTCAGCCTCCCATTTGAAATTCCCTTTTTCGGTGTGCGCGATGTGAGCGGCCTCGCGTTGGCGATGGGGATCACGATGTTCATCCAGCAGAAGATGACGGTCAAAGACCCGCGGCAGAAAGCCATGATCTGGATGATGCCGATCATGATGACGTTGCTCTTCAACAGCTTCCCGTCAGGACTGAATCTATACTACTTCGTTTTCAATATATTGTCGATTGGACAGCAGGTCATGATCAACCGGCAGGCGGATGAGGAACCACTGCGAAAAGTTGAGCCAAAGAAGAAGCGCGCGGGTGGAATCTTTGGGAAGCTAGGGAAGGATCTTCCACGATTACACAAGTGAAGAAAAAGAGTTTTGAGATGAAGGCCCCGCCGATAAATGACGGGGCCTTTTTTGTTTCGAGGCGCAGGTTTGTAAATCGCCGTGTGATTTTGTACATTGAAACCCTTCTTTCAACCACCCGAGAGACGAAGCGTGTCGTTGGCCCACGAAGTCGATACCATAGCTGCGATTGCGACACCACCCGGTGAAGGTGGAATCTGTGTCATACGAATCAGCGGGGATGCGGCTGTAGTGGTCGCGGACCGGGGTTTTCGGGGAAAGGGCGCACTGCAAGACGCTCCATCACATACGGCCCACCTTGGCCGGTTTCTCGATGAGAAGGGGGTAGCAGTTGACCACGTCATCGCCCTCGTCTTTAGGGGTCCACATTCTTACACAGGCGAAGACACCGTAGAGCTCAGTTGTCACGGTGGTCAGTTTCTGACAAAAAGGATTTTAGAGTCTTTAATCCGATTTGGTGCCCGGGCAGCCGAACCGGGGGAGTTCACCAAGAGGGCATTTCTGAATGGTCGAATTGACCTCGTGCAAGCGGAGGCCATCGCAGACCTGATTCGCTCAAGGTCAGAAAAGGCGCACCTCAGTGCGCTTGGCCAATTAGAAGGAGCGCTTTCGAAGAAGGTGATAGAGGTCCGTGACCAATTGGTAAATACCGTAGCCCTCCTTGAACTTGAACTCGATTTTGTCGAAGACGGTTACGAACTCACCGATAGGAAAAAGGTCGCCCATCTACTGGAGGAGTCAATCCAAAAGGTTGATGGCCTGTTGTCGAGTTACGCCGTAGGTCGAGTGTACAGAAACGGTGTGAGAGTAGCCCTGGTTGGAAGCCCGAACGTCGGAAAGTCAAGTCTCTTGAACGTACTCTTGAGGCAGGATCGGGCAATAGTGACGAACATCCCGGGCACAACGAGAGACGTGATTGAAGAGTCTGTTGCGATAGGGGGCCTGTTGTTCAATCTGAGCGACACCGCCGGTCTCAGGGAAACAGACGATCCGATAGAAAAGGAGGGCGTGCGAAGAGCGGAGGGTGCACTCTTAAACAGTGACATAATCGTGCTAATCCTTGACGGCAGCCGGTCGCTGAATCCAGGCGAAGGCAGGTTGATTGAGAGAACCACGAAAATGGTTGAAACAGGTGGGGTCAGGTGCATTATTACCGTGAACAAGATCGATCTTAAGCCCTTTAACCAACAAGACTTTCAGGAGTTGGAGGGATTGATCTTGACACACAAAATAGTTGGCGTTTCTGCCATGAGTCTGGAAGGGATAGACAAACTCGAACTCGCCATGTACGAGGCAGCATCCGGCGGTGGAGTCGGCATGGCGGAAAGCGCCGTGACAGTGACAAACCTCCGGCATTACTCTGCACTAGAGAGAGCAAGGTCGAGTTTAGACCTATCTCTTAAGACGGTAGAAGCTGGCGCTAGCAGCGAATTTGTTGCCGTGGATCTCCGGTCAGCACTAAACTCACTCGGTGAAATAACAGGAGCCGTTACCACTGAAGACATACTGAACTCGATTTTCTCTAAGTTTTGCATCGGAAAATGACGTTGTTCCACGTGAAACGAAGGGGCAGAAGTGGCTAGAAATCCTCAAGATTTTGACGTTGTGGTTATTGGTGGCGGGCACGCCGGGATAGAAGCGTCTTTGGCCGCAGCGCGTATGGGGATTAATGTTCTACTTGTGACTATGAGCAGGGCTGCGATTGGGAGGATGTCCTGTAATCCAGCGATCGGAGGAACAGCCAAGGGGCACCTTGTCCGCGAGATAGATGCCCTTGGTGGTGAAATGGGTAAGATCGCAGACACAACTGGAATTCAGTTTCGCCTCCTGAACAAATCAAAAGGTCCTGCCGTTTGGTCTCCCAGATGCCAGAATGACCGTGAGTGGTATTCAAAGGAAGCGAGAAGACGAGTTGAAGCGCAGGAAGGGTTGACTATACTTGAAGACACAGTATTATCGATTGAAACCCAAGGCCAGCGGAGAAACGGCAAGCGCCAAATCGCAGGAATCGTCACAGGCTCCGGCCGCAAAATCAAAAGCCGGGCAGTCATACTGAGCGCAGGTACCTTTCTCAGGGCGCTGATGCATACCGGGCTGAAGAATCGCGAAGGCGGGAGGTTTGGTGAGCCGGCGTCGAACGGCCTAACCGAGAATCTCGTCAACCTGGGCTTTGTGAGCGGCCGACTGAAGACAGGCACGCCGCCCCGGATTGACCGGGCAACTATAGATATCTCCAAAACGGAGCCACAGCACAGCGATACCCCCCCGAGGCCGTTTTCCTACTCAACACCGTCGATTACAAATCGACAGATCCCTATGTACCTGACGCACACAACCGAGTCAACTCACAAGGTTCTCCGGAAAGGTTTCGATCGGTCACCACTCTTCACAGGTGTGATAAAAGGAGTTGGTCCAAGGTATTGCCCCTCGATAGAGGACAAAGTAGTGAGATTTGCGGATAAGGATCGACACCACATTTTCCTTGAGCCCGAAGGGTACGAGACAAACGTCATGTATGTGAATGGATTCTCAACAAGCCTGCCCGAGGAAATTCAGCTCGAGGGACTTCGGACTATCCCGGGGCTCGAAAACGCAATAATGCTGCGACCGGGATATGCCGTTGAGTATGATTTCTTTCCGCCGCACCAGGTGAAGTTGACGCTGGAAACCAAACTCGTTGATGGACTTTTCTTTGCGGGACAAGTCAACGGAACATCAGGTTATGAAGAAGCCGCTGCTCAAGGCCTGATTGCCGGGATCAACTCGGCCCTCTTTGTGAAAGGGAAAACTCCATTTGTGCTTCGGCGATCAGAGGCGTATATCGGGGTCCTGATAGATGATCTCGTAGACAAGAGCACCGATGAGCCGTATAGGATGTTCACGTCGCGGGCAGAGCATCGGTTAGTCTTGCGGCAGGACAACGCTGACCGGCGGCTCATGGCCAAGGGAATTGACCTGGGACTTGTCGATTCGGCAATTGGGCAGCGGTTGAAAACAAAGGAGAAACTCATTAAGGCCGGCCTGGAGCTTGCCGCTCGCTATTCACTTTCGCCCGAGGTCTTGAATCCATATCTCGAGCGGATTGGAGAAGGCCCGGTGAGCGAGAAAGAAAAACCTGCAAAGCTCCTTAAGAGACCATCGGTCCACATCGAGGATCTCATTTCCCTCAACCCCATTGCCGAGGAACCAGTCGTTCAATCAATTCTCGGTGTGCACGATAAGCGGCTATCGGCGGAAGTGCTCGAGCAAATTGAGATCGAGTTAAAGTATGAGGGGTACATCCGGAGACAGCAGGAGCAAATCGAGAAGTTTGATAGATACGAAGAGCAAAAAATTCCCATCGATCTAAACTACGGAAAGCTTCGAGCTCTCTCGACTGAGGGACGCGAAAAACTAAGCAAAGTAAAGCCGGAGTCGATAGGTCAAGCATCGAGAATCAGTGGTGTTACACCCTCGGATATTTCCGTCTTGATGGTCTCTCTGCGTGGGTAGCGGTTTCACGTGGAACAATCACCATAACCCATTATCACACAACAAGTTACATCAATGTCCAATAATGTGGCTTGGCTCAACACCGTGAGCACACAAAACGGCCTGCACCTTACCGATAAGATGCTGGTGCAATTTGACACGCTGGTCGAACAGTTGCTCTCCTGGAATGAAAAGATCAACCTGATCTCGCGGCGTGACGTGGAGAGCATTTGGTCGGCCCACATCCTGCACAGCCTCACAATCCTCCTAAAACTCCAATTGCCAGCGGGGAGCGCGGTTCTAGATCTCGGAACCGGGGGTGGGCTGCCAGGCCTTTGCCTCAAGATTGCGCGGCCCGATCTTCAGCTTACACTCCTTGACTCTACTCAGAAAAAAATAAATGTTGTTAGGGAGATCGCAGCTTCATTGATGCTCGATGATGTGCGCGCGGTGTGGGGAAGAGCTGAGGATCTTGGTAGGCAACAAGCTTATGAGCGGAAGCATGATATTGTTGTTGCGCGCGCAGTTGCCTCGCTGAGAAATCTTGTTCGATGGTCGCTGCCCTTCCTGAGGGAGCAAGCCAGACCAGAAGCGATGAGGGAGGAAAAAACTAGTGATGAAAGGCCATGGGTGCGGGGGCCGGCCCTTGTCGCCCTCAAGGGAGGAGATCTGGAGGGGGAGATGCGACAAATTCGACATGAGGCCGCGGTGAAGAGTATTAAACTCATGGGCCTGACGCTGCGCGGATCACAACAACTCGAAGCGGGCGATAAGAAAATAGTGCTTGTAAGCTTTCATATTGGACAATCGACAAAACGGAAGCTAAAGTGACCGAACAGAGGAAACTCTTTGAGCAACTCACGCGCCTAAGCACGGAACAGCGCAACCCGGCCAGCATGGACGTTGATGCACGGTCAATCGATGAGATTCTCAAGATCATCAGTGATGAAGATAAGAAGGTCGCGCCCGCGGTCGCGCAAGAATTACCATACATCAGCAAGGCGGTCGGGCTGGTTGTGAAAGCTATTAAGGAGGGAGGACGGCTGCTCTATGCTGGAGCGGGCACGAGCGGGCGCCTTGGGGTGCTCGACGCCGTTGAGTGTCCACCAACGTATGGAACACCAGACGGAATGATTCAGGGCATGATTGCCGGCGGGGAAAAAGCGATGTTCAAGGCGCAAGAGGGCGCCGAAGACAGGGAAGAGAATGGTGCGAGAGCGGTTAATGAACAGAAGGTCAACGACAAAGATGTCGTTTGCGGTATCGCGGCAAGTCTGCGCACGCCATACGTTGTCGGCGCCGTGAAACGCGCCAAAGAGCTTGGCGCAAAAACCCTCTATGTGACAACAAATCCCAGGGCTAGATTATATTCGCCAGAATTTACGGAATTGGCGGCCATGGTCGACGTTGCTATTTGCCCAGAGGTCGGCCCGGAAGTTATCATGGGCTCGACGCGGATGAAGTCGGGCACAGCGCAAAAACTGGTTCTCAACATGATCACAACCGCCGCAATGGTTCGTTTGGGGAAGGTCTACGAGAACATGATGATCGACCTGCAGATGACGAACCTGAAACTGAAGGAACGGGCCAAACGGGTGGTTATGACAATTACGGGCGTCGGATATGAGGAAGCGGCTGAATACCTTGCGAAAGCAGGGGGCCACGTGAAGACCGCCCTGGTCATGATCAAAGCACAAGTTGATCGGGAAGAAGCACAGCGCCGGTTGGAGCGGGCGGACGGGTTTGTGAGAGCGGCAATAGAAGGCAAGGAATACCGGGCACTATAACACGGGGAAATAAACAATGGCCGAAAGCAAAACCGTGCACCTTGGTGATATTGAATTGTACCCTCCATTTGAGGGATTTCCGCCCGAGGGGATAGAGTTCCTTAAGCGGCTCAAGCGCAACAACAACCGCCCGTGGTTTGAGAAACACAAACAGGAATACGAGGCGTACGTCAAACAGCCAATGCAGTCGTTGATCGCAGGCCTCCAGCCACACTTCGAAAAATTCGCTCCGGATTTTGACCTGAGCCCCAAAAGGTCATTCTTTCGCATCTACCGCGACGTCCGGTTCAGTAGCGACAAAACCCCCTATAAAACACATGCCGCCGCACATTTCGTGCTGCGCGGAAAACCAAAAGGTGTGGCGGGGTCGGGATATTATCTCCACATCGAGCCGGGAGAAGTTTTCTTGGGGGGTGGAATCTACATGCCCGACGGTGACCAACTCAAGAATATCCGTCGCTCGATAGATGCACACGCCGACCGGTTTCTTTCGATTCTCCGCAACAAGAAATTCATCTCAACATTCAAGAAGCTTGAGAGTGAAAAATTGAAGCGGGTTCCAAAGGGATATGACCCGGATCATCCAATGGCCGAGTGGTTGAAACAGAAACAGTTTTTCGTCGGAGTCGAATGGCCGGAATCTAGGTGTAAACGCAAGGAGTTTGTCGGAGAGGTTTCGGCGGTTTGTGAGGCGGCGGCCCCCCTCGTGCGCTTCCTTAACGAAGCGGTGAGCTGAATGAGCAAATTCGTATGCCGGCGCTCTCGAGGCCGCGACGCACCGCCGCCGTGATTATAGAAGCATTTTTCGTGTCCCCGTGGATGCAAAGCGTTTGCGCTTCGATCCTCAGGCGACTACCATCAACCGCCCTCACCACCCCGTCGCATACAATTTCCAGCGCTTGTCGACCTGCTTCGCCCGGATCGTCAATAACCGCGTCAGGATACTTGCGCGAACGAAGCGAGCCGTCGGGCTCATAGCGTCTGTCGGCAAACGCCTCGCCAACCACATTAAACCCCGCTGCCCGCCAGACATCCAGCATGGGCGTACCCGCCAAGCCAACAAGAATGAGCGTATTGTCAACGGCAGCGACGGCGTGGGCAACAATTCCGGCGACGACAGAGTCTTTAGCGGCGGCATTGTACAGGGCGCCGTGGGGCTTGACATGCCGGACTATGGCACCAAGAGCGGATGCGATCCTTGCAAGGGAACGAATTTGCAGCCGGAGCGATGCCTCGAGCTCATCGCTGGGTATACTGATGAGTTCGCGACCAAAACCGTGCCGATCCGGGAAACCCGGGTGGGCGCCAACCGCCACACCCGCGGATGTGCAGAGCATGATCACCGAACGCATTGATTCATCATCACCAGCGTGTCCACCGCATGCAATGTTCGCTGATGTAATCAGGCGGAGGAGGGAATGCTCGCTGCCATCGGCGAGCGCTGCCGGATATTCTCCGACGTCAGCGTTGAGGTCAATGTGTTGATAAAGCACAGGGATATCTACAAATGATGTTGAAGATCTTGCCCCCTCGTTTCGGGAAGCGTGAAAATGAGGCCGGCACCAATAAGGAAAAAAGCTGACGTAATTCCAAGTGCGCTCCCCAGGCCAGCTGAATCTGCCAACGCACCAATTGTATAAGGAGCAAGCGCACTGAAAGCCCGGCCAATATTGTAGACCGTTCCCTGGGCTGTTGCGCGAAGGTGCGTTGGAAACAACTCCGAAAGCATGACACCAAAAACGCTGAAATACCCATGACCGAAGAACCCAACCAGGGGACCGAGAATTAACAATGCCAATTCGTGCTGAGCTAATTGACCGTACATGGGGACCAGAAAAGCGGCGCACGCCAGGAAAACAGCGAACACAGAACGTCGGCCGAACCGATCCGCAAAGAACCCAAAAGAGGTGTAGCCAAAAAAAGCTCCGATTTGCATTGGAATAATCCAAGCGGAGCTTCTGACAATGCCGAGGCCCGCGCCGCCCTGATCAAGAGGTTTGGCAAGGAAAGCGGGCATCCATGTGAATAGTCCCCAATAGGCAAACAAGACTGCCATGGTCATGGCAGATCCGAGCAACACTCTTTGAAGATGTGGTGCCCGGAGTAACTCGGCGATGCCATCAAGAGGTCCCAATGTCTTTGCCTGGGATCTTGTCCTCCAGAGTTCCGGCTCCTGAACCTGCTGCCGGATCCACAATATCAAAAATGCGGGGGCAATACCCGCCAGAAAAAGCACTCGCCAGCCGAAGTGTGGCAAAATAACCGCTGAAAGGATGGCCGCAAAAATATAGCCAATTGCCCAGCCAGCCTGCATGAACCCAATAGCCTTGCCACGATGTTCGGCCGGCCATGTTTCAGAAACAAGCACAGAGCCGGCCGACCACTCTCCACCCATGCCGAAACCAACGAGCGTCCTCCACACAAGAAGTTCCCAAAGAGAACCAGCTGTTGCCGTAAGTCCCGTGAAAAGAGAATATGTCAGAATAGAAAAAATCAAAGCGCGCGCTCGCCCGACCTTGTCGGCTAAAACACCGAACCCAATGCCGCCCACGGCCGAGGCAACAAGAGCCGCGGATGCTAACGCGCCGGCTTGGCTTGAAGTAAGGCCAAATTCTGTCTGGATGGTGCCGAGGGCGAAAGCGTACATCATTACATCCATAGCGTCGAGCATCCACCCGAGCTGGGCTGCGACCAGGCATTTCCACTGCTGCGGTGTTATTGTTTTTAGACTCCCAATCATGGCGTGCCCCGGGCCGTTTGAATGCAGCGCTGTTGTTGCAGAAGCACCTCGCGTTCCGATAGTAATGCCAACGCCGTTTCGTGAGTCACATGCTCGAAGCGGACAACATCCCGCGGCCGCAATTGACCGACCCGGTGAAAATCGGCGCTGACAACGCTGGCAATCTTCGCGTAGCCACCCGTTGTCGGGTGTTCAACAAACAGGAGGATTGGATACCCGTCGGGTGGTATCTGGATTGTGCCGACCGAGGCACCCTCGGTGATGAGTTCGCCACCATCAGCGTGAGTGATGGCGGGCCCATCGAGTCGCAGTCCCATTCGATTGGAATCTTCCTTCACTACAAAGTCAGAAGAAAAGAAGGTGGACCGCATATCTTCGCTGAAATTAGAAATCTGCGGTCCGTCGGTAACTCTGAGTGGGCCAGGGAGAAAAAGGCGCTCGAGGATTTCCGTGCGCACTATTCGGGACACAGAGGGAACAGAAGGATGGTGAGGGGCAATGTTCAAGACGTCGGCCGGTCTTAAGCCCCTGCCGCAGAACCCACCAAGGTGTGTCAGCACGTGCGTGGAGGCGCTACCGAAAACCGGCGGGACAACAATCCCGCCTTCAACACAAAGGTAGCAGCGCGCTCCGTTTCGGGTAGCTCCAAACACAAGCGTCTGGCCAGGACGCAATTCAAAGCTCTGCCATAAAGGTGCCGGGCGGCCATCAAGTGTCGGGGCAAAATTGGATCCTGTAAGCGCAACAATGCAACCAGATTCTACTCTGAAGGAGCCACCGACAAGGGTCATTTCGAGCGCCGGCGCATCTGAAGAATTGCCCACAAGAAGATTACCCAAGCGGTAGGATGCTGAGTCTGCAGCGCCTGCTGAGGAAATACCAAGGTGTGCGCAGCCAAACCGGCCAGAATCCTGGATCACAGAGAGAAACCCTCCCGACAGAACAGTGAAAGCCGCGATATTTTCGGGAACAGATTCCATCGTCTATCCATGAAGTCCCACAAGCGCATCAAACTCAGTTTTGGATATTTGCCTGAATCGCACACTATCACCCAATTGTAGAAGAAATGGTTCGTTCCCGCCTGGCACAAAGAGTTTCCGTGGCGTTCTGCCAATAATGCGCCATCCGCCCGGGGAAGCGATGGAATAGAGGCCTGTCTGCCGCCCTCCAAGAGCCACGCTGCCGGCAGGAACACCTAACCGCGGCGTTGAGAGACGCGGAGTTGAGAGCTCCGGTGGGAGGTCGCCCAGATAAGCAAATCCGGGTGCGAATCCAATGAAATAGACAAGATATTCAGGAGAACAATGGCGGCGGATAACCTCGTCAGGATCAAATCCCGTGTGTTCGGCAACAAACTTGAGGTCGGGCGCAAATTCGGCGTCGTAACACACCGGCACCTCAACCGCGCGGTTTGGTGGAAGCTTGACAGAATCGAGCTGGCCGACTAGCGAATGAACATACTCTTCAAATTTGAGAGGATGAGTGATAAGGGGATTGAACGAGACGAGAAGCGATGCGTATGCGGGGTGAAGATTGAGCGTGGCTGGATCAGGCTCTGCGCGGAGAAGAGCAAGGAGGCAAGCAACGCGGTTATGATGTTCACGCGAGATTTGATCTCCGAACGACACCAGGAGAGAATGATCGCTCGCGCGTTGGAACCGTGGGTACGAAATGGTTCTTGGTAACATGTCGTCCTGGTGAGGGACGTTAACGAAATTTGGAGGATGAAGCAACAGCGCGATCCGTTGATGAGGGACGAATTGCGCAAGGTTCATCGTCTTGCTTCTACTACTATTTGTGGGTATATTTTTGTCACTTGATGAACGTCCCGATGCCCGGGACTCTTTTTGTTTTTGGGACAGACAGTGAGGCGGTTGACAGTTATGAGTGAAACACCGGTCAAATTCAGCAACGCAACAATTGAAACCATTGACAACATTCCCACAACACTCCCGGTACTGCCGCTGCGGGATGTCGTAGTCTTTCCGTACATGATCTTTCCTGTGCTGGTCGGCCGGGAAAGCTCCCTCCGCGCTGCAAGCGAGGCCCTGGAACGGGGAAAGAACATCTTTCTCGTTGCTCAGAAAAGCGCGTCGATCGACGAACCAACAGCGGAGGATGTCTACCAGCAGGGCACCGTGGCCAAGATCATCCAGATGCTTAAGCTGCCGAACGGCCTGATGAAAATCCTCGTTGACGGGGTTGTCCAGGCGTCGGTGAAGCGGTTTTTGCCCACTACCGCATTTCTCGAAGCCGAAGTTATCCTCAACAAGTCAGAGACAGCAGCAGGCCATGATATCGACGCACTGGTGCGGCATGCCACGACTCTATTCCAGGAGTACGTGAAACTTAGCCGAAACGTCCCACCCGAGATTCTCATGGCGTTTGAGGGGATCAAGGAGCCGCATCGGAAGCTCTATTATATGGCAGCCAATCTTGTCCAGAGCGTGGACATAAAACAGCGCATCCTTCAAACGCAACACTTGCGCGAACAGTTGTACGAGCTGTCAAAGATCCTCACGACGGAAATCGACATTTTGAAGATCGAGCGGGAAATTGATACAAAGGTGCAGGACAATATTCAGAAGTCGCAACGAAAATTCTTCATTCAGGAGCAAATCCGGATTCTTCAGGATGAGTTGGGAGAAGACGAGGCGTCACCCGAGCTTGCCAAGCTGAAGGAGCAAATCCAGAAAGCCAAGATGCCAAAAGAGGTGGAAGAAAAGGGGATGGAGGAGTTCAATAAGCTTAAGAAAACCCCCGCCATGTCGCCCGAGTTTACCGTTACGCGAAACTATCTTGATTGGCTCATAGCGGTTCCCTGGAGCAAGCGAACGAAGGACAACCTCGATGTTGAGCATGTGAAGAAGATCCTCGATGAGGATCATTTTGGACTGGAGAAGCCGAAGGATCGGATTCTCGAACATATAGCTGTGCTTAACCTCGTGAAGGAAATGAAGGGTCAGATCCTCTGCTTTGTCGGCCCGCCGGGCGTGGGAAAAACCTCGCTGGCAAAGTCTATTGCCCGCGCCTTAGGGCGTAAATTCGTTCGCATTTCCCTTGGAGGTGTCCGGGATGAAGCGGAGATTCGCGGCCATCGACGAACGTACATCGGGTCAATGCCGGGGAAAATCATCCAGTCGATGAAACGCGCGGGTGCCATCAATCCCGTTATGCTGATGGATGAAGTAGACAAAATGAGCATGGATTTTCGCGGGGATCCGTCGGCAGCCCTCCTTGAGGTTCTCGATTCGGAGCAGAACAATACATTCAACGATCACTATCTTGACGTAGATTATGATTTATCGAAGGTCATGTTCATTACCACGGCGAACATTCGCTATGCCATCCCATTACCACTGCAGGACAGGATGGAGATCATCGAGCTGCCTGGGTATCTTGATTATGACAAGCGGGAAATCGCCAAGCGCCACATCATTCCAAAGGAACTGAAAGCGCACGGCTTGACCGACAAGATGTTGAAATTCACCGACGACGCAATTGACAGGATCATCAACGAGTACACGCGGGAGGCGGGAGTGCGCAATGTCGAGCGTGAGGTGGCTTCGATTTGCCGAAAGGCGGCGAAGGAGATTGTATTAAGCAGGAGGAAGAACGGCGCCGCGAAGAAAAAGCAAGCGGAGATCCTTGTCACAGCCGAGCGGATTGAGCATTATCTTGGTGTGCCAAAATTCCGCAAGAAGGAGGCAGAACGTAAACGCAGAGTGGGATCCGTAACGGGTTTGGCGTGGACCAGCGTTGGGGGTGATATTCTGAATGTCGACGTGACGATGATGAAGGGCGCGCAGAAACTGACGCTCACCGGTCAGCTTGGCGAAGTTATGAAGGAATCGGCTCAGGCGGCCCTGAGCTATATACGGTCAAATGCAAAACAATTCGGCGTCCATCCAGATTTTAGCAAAGGGAAGGAAATTCACATTCACCTCCCTGAGGGGGCGATACCAAAGGATGGACCCTCGGCCGGCATCACCATGGCGATGGCAATTATCTCGGCGGCCAGCAACAAGCCGGCGCGCAATGATATTGCGATGACGGGGGAGATAACGCTGCGCGGCAACGTGCTGCCGATCGGCGGTCTGAATGAAAAACTCCTGGCGGCACAACGAAGCGGAATCACAACAGTAATTATCCCAAAAGAGAATGTGAAGGACCTCACAGAAATACCAGAGAAGGTGAAGGAAGGTCTGACTATTGTGCCCGTGGAGACGATTGAAGAGGCGGCGAAGCTGGTGTTTGAGAAGCGAAGGCGGAAGCCCTGACGTGGCCTTCTCCATCGGAATGAGGTTTTCTTTTTAGCGTTTAGTTCTTAACTTTGACTCAGCATGTCCTATCAGGTCACAGCCCGTAAATGGCGCCCGTTGGTGTTTGAAGACGTGGTTGGTCAATCGCACGTCACAAGCACGCTTCGTAATGCGATTGCGTCCAACCGCCTTGCGCATGCGTACATCTTCAGCGGCGCCCGCGGTACCGGCAAGACTACAACCGCCCGCATTCTGGCGAAGGCGATTAACTGCGTCTCGCCCAGAGAAACGAACCCCGACAACGAATGCGAGATGTGTAAGGAGATCACGGCGGGCAGAAGCCTGGACGTCATTGAGATTGACGGTGCCTCCAACCGTGGCGTCGAGGAAATCCGAAATCTTCGGGAGTCAGTACGGTACACGCCATCCCGCGGCAAGTACAAGGTCTACATTATTGACGAAGTGCACATGCTGACAAAGGAGGCGTTTAACGCGCTCCTGAAAACCCTCGAAGAGCCGCCGGAACAGGTGATCTTCATTTTTGCTACTACCGAAGTCCACAAAATCCCGATGACAATTCTCTCTCGGTGTCAGCGATTTGACTTCCGGAGAATTTCAGTCGAAGAAATTGCAACGAACCTGCGGGAAATTTCAATTCAAGAGGGCGTTGCCATCGAAGAAGAAGCCCTGATGGTTGTCGCGAAGAAGGCTGATGGCGCCCTGCGCGACGCGCAAAGCATATTTGACCAGATGCGATCATTTTGTGGTAACCAGATCACCGCCGCCGATGTGCTCAAAGTGTTAAATGTCGTTGATCAGGAGCTGTATTTCCGTGTCACGGACCTTATTAAGACCCGGGACGCGCGGGGTGGAATTCAACTGGTGGACGAGATCGTAAAAGGGGGATATGACCTGCGTGAGTTCCTCGGCGGGCTCGCCGAGCACCTGAGAAACCTCCTGGTGGTGTTGACCACCGAAGCGACAGAGCTTGTTGAAACGTCCGAACCGTACAGGAAGCGGTACCGCGAAGAAGCGGCGCACTTCCAACAAAGCGATGTTCTGAGACTCATCAGGATCGTGAATGAACTGGAGCAGTCAATTCGCTGGTCAGCGCAGCCCCGGTTTAAGCTTGAAGCGGGATTGCTGCAGCTGATCAGACTTGAACGATCGGTACAGATAGACGCGTTGTTGGGCCAGATAGAGGAACTGAAAAAAAAACTTAATCCGGGCGTCAATACCAGCCAGAAAAAAAATCTTGCCCAGCCGGAAGAATCGGCCAATGAAGTTCGGGTTGTCGGACAGGTCTCCGCGGGGCGTCTGCGGAGCGCACCAGTAGTCTCCCTGCCGTTGTCAACGAAACCCGCGCAGGAATTGCAGAATCCTGTGGTGAGCGGTGGCAACGAGGAGTATTCACCGCGCCAATCCCGGGTTCCCGCCCAAGCAACCGTATCCAGCGCACCGCAGGAGCCCATGCGTCGGATCAGTGCCGAAGAAGCGTACGAGCAGTGGCAGCAATGGGTCGGAGAAGTGCGGAAAGCCAAGATTGGCATTGGAACAATTCTCAGTGAGAGCCGACTGCTTGATGTTGTCGACGGAGCACTGCACATCGGATGCCCAGATGATTATCACGTGTCCTCGCTTAGACGGCACAGAGATTTTCTCATAGATTCCTTTGAAAAACTCACCGGTTTCAAGCTTCGCATCGAACCAGTTCTACATGATATCCCCAATAGTGCAACGCCCGCTGAAGCTGAGCCTTCATCGCTAGTGCAAGACGTGCCCTCGTCAAAGAATGGCAACGGCTCCAGCGAAGAACACCCCGTGATCCGCGCTTTGCGCCGCGAGCTCGGGGCTGAACCCGTCGAATAACTCGCAGCTGCACGGACAAGCAAGACCTCGTTCTGCCAATTTTTCCTGCCAAGGGATTAACCGTAAAATAACCGGAACATTCCGCAAAAACACTTGACAGCGATTTTGAAAATCGTTAGATTCCCCCACGCTCTCCCCGTCACTTATTTCATGATATCCTCCCAGGACACACCACAACAGGGGAAATCCCCCCGTGAAAGCGCCTCCGCAATGTGGTCCCGCAGTCGAACCTCAGTTGTCCCGCGAAACGAAGAAGCCATTAGCCGCTTTGAAGCTTGTGGCAGCCGTCAGCGTCCCTGTGGTCCTCCTAATCGCTCTTCAGCGAATATCTATTGAGCAGCCGTTAAAGGCCGGTGATTCAGCACCAGCTCTCGTTCTTCAAGACCCGGGTGCGATACCGATCTACCTCTCAGACCTCTATAGTCAACGATCTGCGGTGCTATTTTTCAGTGCCGATTGTCCACACTGCAAGCAGGAACTGAAGAACTTTCAAAAGCTTTGGGAAGCACTCGGCGGCCACCTCAAATTTCTTCTGATAACAATGAGTGACCGGGTGCGGACGAAATCTCTGCTCGATTCGCTGGGAATCAGCGTGCCCGTCGCGATTGACAGAGAGGGCAGGGCTCAAAGATCGTTTGGCGCTTTCCCGGTGCCCGCGCTGTTCCTGATCAACGCGGGTGGAATTATTCACATGACCTCGTTTGGTGAGCGCTCACTTGGAGTGCGCAAAGAACAGCTCGAAACATTTCTGCAGACGGCGGAAGCGAGGGTTCGTACTTCAACTGGACCGCGGTAGCAAGGGGTGGAGCGCATGCCTCCGCGCGGCACAACAACAAAAATTGTTGTTCTCTTTCTTGCTGGTATGTTTGGAGCCGCGTTGCTAACAAGCGACAGACCGCGCCACAACCAAGCTAGGAGCGCTTCCAGTGGAAGGGGGAAGGATGGATCACAGAAGCATTCTGTGGTCTTTCAAGACAGAACGAACAATTGCGGAGCAGCAGCGCTTAAGATGATATTAGAACATTTTGGCCATCCCGTCTCTTTGCGTGACTTGGAGCAGGAACTAGCCCTGCCATCCGGTCGCACAAGCTTGCAGCGGCTGAAAGAAGTTGGAGACAAACATGGCCTGCGTGCAAAGGGGTGGAGATTGCGCCAAGAAGACCTGGCGTACATTCGATTTCCGATTATTGTGTTCTTGCGAAAGAACCATTTTGTCGTTGCAGACAGCATGAATGCTTCCGGCTCTCTCTCGTTGCGCGATCCTGCAACGGGAACAATAGAAATACTGCGGGATGTGTTGCCGTGTATCTGGGACGGGGAAGTGCTCACGTTTTCCCACAACCCAACATTGAATACGAGGACAAAGAAAACCGGATTGAAGGAGTAGAATCGAGCATGCTCGCTGGTTTGCCTTTAATGATCAGCGGTGAAGCGCCTGGCCGGCCCCCGGGTGTGAATCCGCGGGTTGTTGAGGGTGGACGGGCCGCAGCGGGCAGTAAATCAACCAAATGTCATTGGAAGGAGTTAGCCATGAAACATCTTATCATTACGGCCATCGTACTTGTTGGGCTCGTCGCCCAATCTTCAGTAGTCTCCATTGATCAACAAACAAGCAATAACCAGGTGCTTGCGGCGGCTGGGCCGAGCCCTGTGAGCGCATCGCAGCAACTGAGCGCACAGGAAATGCAGGCGGCCGTCGGTGGCGAGAACCTTAGTGGCTGTTACAGTTACAGCGACCCAGCCGGAGACAATCACTTTGTGTGTTGTCTCGATCTGTGGTTCATTACGATCTGCGGCGGCATAAATGTGAGCGCTTTTGAGCGACTTTTTAGCTTCTGATCTGGCGTTCCAGCAGCGGGGGGCCGCAGGTTTGAATCTGCGGCCTCCACTCTCTCAACTAATTACCGGAGGGAAGAATGAGAATACAAGAGATTTCGGTCCTGGTAGTAATGCTTCCAGCACTTCTTCGTGCTCAGGTCTTGAATGGGGATGAGCAGTTCCCGCTGCTGAATCAAATTCGTTGGGATATGAGCAGGCAGACGATTCTTAACCTCTGTGCTGCGCACGGAACAAACGGCCGCGGAAACGACATGGCAGTTACCTTCGACGCCAGGTTCTTTGGCGCTGATGCGAACGCGTTCGTGCGATTCAAGAACGGAGCAGAGAGACCCCAACTGATCGACGTAAAGTTCAAAGAGCTAACAGAGAAACTTCTGGATACGCTCGTTAGTCACTTCACACGCGTATTGGGGGAATCGCCCATAAGAGCCGAGAAGGAGAAAAGCTTGTTGCTCATTACGCTGCGCATGGAGGTGGCTGCGTGGAAAACGAAAACAGAAAGAATAACACTCGTTGTGGGGAAGAAGAACAAGTCAATATTTGATATCAATCTTTCGATAGCCCCGCTCGCACAATGACCTTTGGACGTAAACGACAAAGTAAGGAGCGAAAAGATGATTCCATTTCTTATCCTTGCCGAACCGCAAGAAATGTTTACTACAATCAAATCCCGCGCTCCATGGATTTTCTCTCTTGCGTGCTGCACAACGTGTTTCTTTGTTGTTGTGTGGCTTGGCGGTTGCTGGACAAACATTCGGGAAGGATTGAGGTGGTGGTCCCTACTCGGGCCGGCAATTGTGTCGATTCTGTTTGTCGGGGTGGCAAGCTGCGGAAGCACAATGGTATTGTATGCGGCCCAGTGGGTCGTTGTGAGAGAAAAATCGAATCGGCCCACCTATAGAACACTCTTCTCACTCAACACGCACTGTCTGCTCATCGTTATTCTCGGTGAAGCGATCAACTTTCTCCTTATGCACACCGAGATAATACAGGATTACGATCTTCCTTTGCCCAAGAGATTTCCACTCGGTTTAGATCTCTTGCTTCTTGTGGCAAAAGACCCGAACATCTATCTGGCAATTCTCCTTCACGGTGCAAGCATTTTCATTCTCTGGTACCTTGTTGTGCTTGCAAAGGGTTTGAAATACGTGTCGGGCTCAAACATGTCCCGATCCGTGGCAACAGTAACAGCGCTGTGGTTGGTTGCAATGGCGCTCATCATCGGCATGGTCCACGGTGCGGGGGGAGGAACGGTCTTTCACATATCACTTTGACATAGGAGGAAGAAGAATTCAATGGATGCACAAAAGTTCGAATGCCGCGTGCGGGTAGATCCCGTCCCGCGAATCCTTGCTCTGGCCGCGGCACTTATCGCCCTCTCTTGCGGACCCCCTAGGGAAGCTGCAACAAAACAAGCTCTCGTAGTCTATCAGCCCTCCCACCAAAGAGACACCGGCACCAATTACAATGAAGCGCTTGTCTGTAATAGCATTGCCGAGGCCGCAATGGCAGCATCGACCGGCATGGTGAAGGTATACAAAGTGTGGAGCTATGATCAGGAGAACCTGCATCACGCACGGCAAGGAAGCAACACCAAAATCGAGCATTCATCGGCCATCGATTCTCTAGGGAGGATCTCCGGGTATGCATATGAAATCAGAGAGTCTAACAAGCTAAAGCCGGACGTTTTCATTGCAATCCACAACAACGGCGCGACCAGGCGAAACGCCTGCTGGGGATTTGTCCACGAGGGGGATGAGTATGAGCAGCAGAACAGAGAGTTGGCGAAAGGACTTGTAGTGGAAATATACAGGGCTAGTGGCCTGGACGATGCTGGCGTCCTCGGTGACAGCTCGCCTAACAGAAACGATTATCGATGCAAGAACACTGGGAAGCTCTCATTCTACAGCCTTGATGAAAACACAAACAATTGCCCAATACGTGTGCTTCTGGAGATCGGAGATAACAAAGAGAGCTACGAACTTCTCATGAATCCGGCGATTCAAAAAAAGATCGGAGAGGCTATACAGAGGATCATCGAGAAGAGGTTTGGAGGAAGGGAGGAATAGTGTAGACAGGACCCCGGTGAGAGGTTTCAATACAAAAGCTCGGCGATCACCGGGCCTTTGTTGTTTTAGGCGGTGCGCCGGAGCTATTTTACATCATCGAGTGTGAACCTAGCCTTGATGGACAGCATTCTCAACGGATGTGCTGAAGGTCCGTGTAAGCTCGATGTGTTTGTAAATGTTGTTTGGTCTAGATGACACCCCTTCAGAGATCTTCCTTGACCTTGAAGATCCAGTCTTCAGGGTTGAACTTTCTAATCTCGATTTCTGGCACCACGGTTTGAGCGGCTGACTCTGAATCCTTGATGATTCGAAGATGTGTCGGACGGATATCCTCAGAGCACGAGTCGCAATGGAGGGGAAGCGGTTGAACGGAACCAGTTGATGCCATATCGCTGGACCAGGCAAAGAGATCGTCCCGCGTGACAACGCGGAAATCGGCTCGTTCAATAAAATGTCCGCAGGGCTGGTGGTGAGCAGAATAGAGAACAAAAAAATGAGTCTCGCGATGTTTTTCCATAGATCAACCGTGGTGGTAAGCTGGAAAGTGAATTGCCGCCCTGCCGCAACCGCATATTCCAAACGTTGCTATGGTAATAGATTTTACTAATAAAATCAACGAGTTCCGCGCTGTAAATGCCGTCCCCCTCGCCTTGACAATCTCCGGCTTTTTCAGTTATCTTGATATAACGAAAGGGAGTGACCGCATCGACAATTGTTAGAGCTTATGGTGTCGAGAGAGAAGCAACAACATCAAATCGCTCTAACAATGCTTGTGGGCCGAATTCACAGCGTTAGAGTGAGTTCGGTTTTTTGTTCCTAAACCCGTTCATCATGACTGAGAGCCATCCATGCGTAAAGGCTGGAAAACAGTAGCGATTCTCCTTTTGCTGGGTTCAATTGCCGGAGCGCAAACAATAGCTAAATATGCCGGCGAATTCATGGCAATCGGCGTAGGTGGGCGTGCGCTTGGATTGGGTGGGGCGCACGTCGCGCTTGTGAACGATGCTGCCGCCGGGTACTGGAATCCCGGTGCGCTGGGCCGCATAGATTTTCCCGAAGCAATGGTTATGCATGACGAGCGCTTTGGGAGCCTGGTCAATTATGATTTTGTGAGCGTCGCTCTTCCATATGGTCCCGAGGTGAGCCTGGGTTTCAGCATTCTCCGTCTCGGGGTGGATGGTGTGCCGGATACCCGGAATGCATGGATTGATGCTAACGCAAACGGCATCTTTGATGCCGCAGATCGGCTTGACTACAGCAAAATCAGCTACTTTAATGCTGCCGACTGGACGGTTTATTTCACATACGCAAAACGTTCATCATCGACGCTGCAGTACGGTGCAAACGTGAAACTTATTCGGCGAAGCCTGGCCGATCAATCAGCAACGGGCATTGGATTCGATATAGGCGCTCTCTATTCACCACTCCCGGATCTCTTCCTCGGTCTCAATGCACAAGACATCACCACCACTCTCGTTGCATGGAGTACGGGCCGTAACGAGCTGGTATCCCCAACCCTGAAGATCGGAGGAGCATACTTCATAGATGTTCTTGGCGGCCGCCTTGCTCCCGTGCTGGATGTCGACATGCGCTTCGAGAACAGGCGCTTTGCTTCCGTTGCCCACCTCGGCCCGGTTAGCCTCGATCCGCACGCAGGGCTGGAGTTTGACTACAAGAAAACCATTGCGCTCCGGGTAGGGTACAACGATGTCAAGCAGTTGAGTCTCGGGGCGGGCCTGCACCTTCGCATGCTGGATATCGACTATTCATTTGCGAAGTTTGCTGCAGATGAAACACTGGGTAACACACACCGTATTTCGCTGCGGTTCGTTCTGCAGGACGAACGCTTCAAGAGACTTCTATCGCGGTAGGGCAGCAAACCCTGGACCGCGGTCAGCACCGATCCTTCCACCGGAAAAAACACTCCATACCGGCGCCCGCGCGTCGGAATTTCAACGAAACTGTGTTTCCAAGGCGCGGTGTCCAAGCATACGACCAGTTGGGACAGCGGCCAGCCTCACAGACATCTTTCTCCCCGTGACGCACAACCAACCCAAGGCAGAGCAAATCTCCTTTCTTACGGGCAAATGAGTGCGGAACGTCGCACAGAGATTCTCCGAACTTCCACCGTAGTACGGGTGTCTGTAGTTCATTGCACCGTTCTTCAAACAGGCCGGTAACAAGCACGCCGCCGAGCTTCCGAAGCACATCCGTCGTGATAACGCTATCGCGGTATGTTCGTGAAGTAACAATACCAGCGCGTAATTCGCCACCGTCGGGGAGAACAAGATCAGGGTGAAACCGAAGATGGTCGAGAGTCCAAAGATCCTCGTCGTACAACAACTGCCCGTAAAACTCGTGCACGAGAACATTAATGGGTCCCGGCGGCTCGAACCGTTGGAGGGGAAGCTGGACGATTTCGATGCGTCTGGCAATATCCTTTGGGAGCCTCTGTAGCCGTAGGCGCGCCAGTGTTGCCAGCAAGCGGTTTTGTTCGACGGCATATACCTTCTTCGCACCCAGCAGGGCCATCTCCACTGCAAAAATCCCCAAACCGGCCCCACCCTCGGCACAAACAGACCCGCGGATGTGTCGTGCATGAGAACGAATTAACCTTGTGAACGCCTTCGTGCGTCGATCATCATCATAAATTGAGATGAAGGCGAGCAGATCATCGGCTTCGCGAAATCGGCTGGGCGGAAGAAGATTCGCAATATCCATAGAAACAGCGAAGCCGGAACAGGTTCCGGCTTCGATCTCCCTCTTAGTGCTGGAGGGCGTGCTATTTTGTTGTCATAACAAAAACACCGCTCCAATCCTTTGGCGGTGGATTCAACTGATAGAGGTTTGCCCGTTGTTCGTAGATCTCGGCTACGCGGCAGCCAGGGTCAAGCGTCTTCGCTTGTTGGAAATAAGCGATTGCTTCCTGCCAGCTCCGGGAACGGTAGAGGCGGAGACCTTCGTGATAGATTTCAAGCGATTGCTTTTGATCATCGGTCAAGCGCATATCGGCAGTGCCGAGCAACTCCCAAACCTTGACGGGCTCGTTCTTCCCCTTAACCTGTATGAGATCGAGTTCGCGAACGGCGACGTGGTCTTTGACCTGCTGATAGGTAAAATCGCTGATCATGATATTGGAGCCATACTGCTTATTGGCGCCTTCCAGTCGTGAAGCGAGGTTTACACTGTCTCCGATCACAGTGTAGTCGAAACGATCCTGCCCGCCCATATTGCCGACGATCATGGTGCCCGTGTTAACACCGATGCGGACTTCAAGGCCAGGTTTTCCCTCCTTGGCCCACTTCGGCCGCAGTGCCGCCAAGCGTTTTTGCATCTCGAGTGAGGCAAGACAGGTTCGCAGCGCGTGGTCTTTTTGAGGGATGGGAGCGCCCCAGAACGCCATGATGGCATCGCCTTCGTACTTGTCAAGCGTTCCCTCATGCTTTAGCACGATAGCCGTCATCTCGTCGAGGTATTCGTTGAGCAAGGCGACGAGGCCCTCGGGTTTTGTGTGAAACTGCTCGGAGATCGTGGTGAAGCCGGCGATGTCGGAGAAAAAGACGGTGAGCTCTCGACGATCACCGCCGAGTTTGGCTTTCTCCGGATTCGCAACAAGCTCGTTCACAACAGCAGCGCTGATGTACTTGCTAAACACGTTCTTGATAAGAGCCTTCTGTTGGCGTTCCGCCAGGTACTGGTATACCGCGGCGCTGAGATACGCCAGGACGACTGCAAGGCCCGGATACACAATGTTGATCAGGGTGCTGTTGTTGATAAAAGAGCGGACAGCGATCTCAAAGATCGCAAAGGCCAGCAACGCCACAATTGCAATGGAAGCGAACTCAAGAAGAACAATGTAGCGGACCTTCAGGAGCCGCACCTGAAGTATAGCAAAGAAGGATATAATGGCGAGGAAGATGATGAGCGCGAGTTCGAGATTTGGGTTCGCCCGTTGGATGTAGTTCTGGCTGAGCACGTTCTGGATGGCGGTGGCATGGATTTCCACGCCGTTCATGGTGGTTGTGCCGTCCGCATTCGCAATTGGCACCGAGTGGATGTCGCGCTCTTCTGCCATTGTCGAACCAACAATGACAATTTTGCCCTTCAGAGATTTTTGAAGTTCTTCATCAAGATCGAACTGATCAATGTTCTCGCCGATCTCCAACTCCTCCTTTGTCTTGAACGCCGAGTCATCGATCACCTCGGTGAATTTGACATAACGGAATGTTTGGTTCGGACCATAGTAGTTAAGGAGGAATGAGCGTCCATCGCCAATCGCGGGTATGGTTCGATCTGCGAGAGCAATTGTCTTGTCGGAAAAGTCGATATCGGCAACCGCGGTATCAGGAAGTTTCAACGCAACGTTTAGTGTTGCGAAACCAAAGGTCGGTGTAAGGAAGTTTCCAACAGTCATCATCGGATAGTACCGGCGTGCAACGTCATCGCGATCCTTGCCGGCAACGCTGACGATGCCAATGTACCTTCCCTCCTTATAGAACACGTTTGGATAGGAGCGCTCCAGGGTGCTGAGCACATATCTGCCGGCACCCGATTCTTCGGGGCTTTTCGTTGCAAGAACAATGTTGTTGTATTTTTTCAGGACGGCCTCGAACGCGGCGTCGGAGATGCTGTCACGCTTTGCGTCAAGCGTAAGATCGAACGCGACGGCGCGGACACCGCAGCGCTCGAGATTCTCTACAAGGTGCGCATAATATGAACGCGGGTACGGAAACGGTTCAGGAAGCGTTTTCATGTCTTCGTCGGTAATGCCAACGATAACGACATCGGCGTACTTTCTGGGATTCCACCATTCAGCGCTGGCGGTGTCATGCTCGAACCGCCGCTGGTACCGGTAGTCGGTGGTGAGGTAGTCAACGTTCTGAACGAATCCGGGATCCCAAATCTTAATCAAGGCGACGAGAACACCAATCCCGAGTCCAATCCCGATCCTGGACAGAATGGGAAGGACCTTCTTCTTGAAATTGTAGGAGGCCATGGGAAGCCTTTCCGCGGAGGAGTGTAATGGAGAATTGAGGAGGGACCATGAGTAAACCGGGCTGATGGTCCCTCCCAAGCAAAAGGTATTACGGAAGAATAAGAACCGGTTTCGGTGCAGCTCTCCCGCGGGGCGGGAGACTAGAAGTTGAAGCGATAGACCAGGCTCATGACGTTGTCGTCCTTGTAGCCCGAGTTTTGGATGTAATCGTACTGTAAAGCCAGGGCATGATTGGCCGTCATGGAGTAGTCTATACCAGCTTGAGCGAGCGTGCGGTTCAGGTCGCCCGTGGATGTGCTGACGGTTGTTGCTAGCCGGAGTTTGTCTTCCAGCAAGCGATACTGTGCATTGAAGGATATTGCCGTCAGTTTGAACTCATAGGTGGTGAGAAACGCGTTGGCGAGACCGACATTAGCGATGTCGGTGCTCTGGCTCATATTGTTGTTGAACGAGATGGTGGTTTGTAGCGGGATGCTGTAGACCGTCGTCAGCGAGCCGAAGTAGCTGTTGTTCTTCTGGTCGCGCTTATAGCTTGTATTATCTTTCTTGTCGGAGAGATTGGTACCGACCGAGAGGTTGTGGCGCGGTCCCGCCGTGAAGTCATAATTAAGCTGGATAGAAATTCGGTTGGTCTTATCGTCGGCAACATAGAGCTTCTGTAGGGCGTCTGTTGCCTTTGCGTCGCTCTTGCGTGTTAGAATTCCGTATCCCAGCGTTATCGAGGGAAAATTATAGGCTGGGAAGAGAGTTAACGAGGCATTGGTATTGCCGTACTTCGTTGTAGCAACCTTTGTTTTTGCCGTATTGTCTTCACGTTGCTCGTACGAAAGGCTGATCAAGGCCTTGTTCTGGAAAAGCCGGATGCGATCTGACAAGGCAAGGCCTTTAATATCGGCCTGCAAGAACTCGTTGCCGAAGGAGTAGTATGCATTGCCACGCTGGTAGTACTGCCCCCTAATGAAATTGTTAAGATAATTCATCGTCAGGATGCCTTCGTAGGCCACGCCGGGGAGGCCCGTGCCGACGGGGTTGAGCGGAAAGAGATTTTCATTGATGGTGATAAATTTGCTGCCGGCCTCGGCGAGTTTCTTCAGATCATCAGCATCTTTCTGCCGGTTTGCGCGCTCAGAGGGCGTGAGAGTCGCATCGTTCTTGCCGGCCATCAGATCGTAGTCCGCCTGAGTGAAGTCTCCCTTGGTAATATCCTTGTTCGTGAGACTCAGTGATGCCTGTCCTTCAAGGCGGAACCGCTGTTCATCAAACGCGATCACAATATCGGTGCCCGCAACCATGTTTTCCTGCGGCGTAACCCCGTACTTGATAGATCCAATCTTGTCCTTTGAATTCATGTAGGTGAAGCCAAGCTGGAAGTTTTCTCCTGAGCCGAAGCTGGGCCGGACAGCGAAGAGATTTCGACTGAAGGTTCCCGACTGGAACAAGGTATAAGTCATGCCCGACTTTAACAGGGCGTTCGTCGGCCGGGAGTTCAGGGCTGTTAAGTCCTTGAATGTCGTATCGCGCAGCGCCAAACCGTCAATACTCCGCATGGTCTCACCGTAGGAGAAGTCGACGTTGAAGAACTTCAGAAAGAGGTTGGCGGAGACGCCGCGGACGCGTTTTCCGCTCACAATATTCGTTGGGAACTTCGGGAAGGCATCGCCAACCTGGAGCTTGAAGAAGTCAAGATCTCCATAAGCAAGGAACCGGTTCTGTGGCTGGCGCTCGGACTTCTCTTCGTTCGTTATAAAGACGGTCGATCCGAAATTCAGTGAGCGGAATGAGCCAAGGGCTCGAATCTGGCCGCGCACGAAGGTGTTCTTGGTGGCTCCAATGTTTTCGTTCCGGTACTCCGCCTGTCCGTCGATTCCCATCCGGAATCGGGACTCCTGAGCTGCGATCGCGGCAGCCGTGGAAAGATTAAAATTTGATTCGACAGTGTGATACAGTGCGCCCGATTTATCATACAGATCAATGCGAAGAAATTGGACGCCAAGGTTCAGGGTGCGTGGGAAGTTCGCCGGGGAATAGAGAATGACATCATCAGAGAAAACCGCCTGCGAAGTTACGTCAACGCCGTTGAGATTGATTTTCGTTGCGCGGCGGTTTACGTTATCGGAAGCATAATACAGGGAGACTGCGACAACGAGATCCTCGCTGGCAACCGTCTCGCCCTGTTCTGGGCTCAGCAACCGGACTTCAAGAGCCTTCGGGTCCACCGGCTTGATGGTGGCTTTGAGCGGAGTGGATTCAGCGTTATCGATGGGGTATGTTTCTGAGCGGCCGCCAGACAGCTGTACCAGCAGATAGTACTCCAAATAGGGCGGGAGAACGTACTGGTTGGCAATAGTCAGGCTGGCAGTGTTCCCCGCCAGGAGCATTTCCTGTTGGCGGTATTCACTTTCACCAAAACCCCGGTAGCGCAGTATAACGCGCTCGACATTGCCGCTGGGCGTAAACTCGATGCTTATGGGTAACGGTTGGTTTTGGCTTACAACCGGAACATTCACGCGCAGGACGACAGAACTCACTTGCGCTTGGGCGGCCATGAAGGCCGCAAAGAGCAGGCAAACAACGGTCGCAAGAGATGCAGAGGCGCGATTCATGAGGGGTCTCCCGTGATGTTAGAATTGGGCAAGGGATGGCGAATAGCCAGATTGAGTGAAAACATTGACGGCAGGCTTAAGAACCTGCCGCCAATGTATGAAAAGCACGCTAGAGAAGCAACGAGCAGTAAACGCGCGCTGAACTACTGTTCGTAAGAGATCAGCAAGTGTTGCTCTTGGCCCGAAGGCGTTGTAATTGGAATCCTGATGTAGACGATCGTTGGCTTGATAGGCATCGTATAGGGGGACGCCCCGGGATCAGTTTCAGGAAATGTGTATGTCGTTCCGTTCGCGCCCAGCATCGAGAAATAGTACTCGAAGGTTTTAGTTGCGCCCGCTCGAATCTCGGCGGCCGGCACATCTCCCGTCAGCTTGCCGGCGCTCTGAGTCATGGTCACCTGGCTGTATGAGGGTTTACCCTGAACCCTGTAGAACATCGTCGCCTGCGTGATCTCGGTTGGGGCGTTTGCAAATGCAACTTCGATTTTCGCACCCTTGCCGGACTCAAGCGAACCGCCCGGAGTACTCAAAGTGAATGTTGCAGGTGCTCGCGGCGGCGTTGGTGGTGGCGCGCCTCCTGTTTGAGTCGTGTCGATCCCACCTCCCCCGGTCCCTGTCGTGTCCATGCCACCCGTCGGGTTGTTGCCGTTCAATTGGTGGGTCGTTGCGGTATCGGTTCTGCAGGCCCCTGTGCTATCAATAGATCCGCTCATGCCGGCGCCCACCTGGACCTGGCAACCGGTGCGCGAACTTGAGAACTCAGCAAGGCCAGTGATGATAACGATATCGGCGAAGTTGAAACTCGGATCAAAGCCAGTACCGCCCTCCGTTCCGCGGATAGAAGCCACAGAGATCGGTGAGGTGAAACGGAACTGTTCTTCCTTCTGTTTCTTGATATCGAAGAGTGTTCTGCCGCGTTCAATATAGATATCACGGTTCAGTATCTTGCCGCCTTGCACCTCACCCTGTATTGTCAGGATGGATTTCGGGCGCACAGTCACCTTGGAGTCATCGGCAAACTTGATCAAAGCGAGAGACTGTTCCTGGGTCCGCACCTCATAGCCGGCCTTTAGCTCCGTAAGTGCTAAAGCCTTTGACCAACCCTCGGTTTTTGCAGACCTGCGTTCAACATCCTTCACGACCTTGATGATATACGCCGCGATTGGCTTCTTTTCTTGGAAATTCCAAGCGGGCGCCGCCAGCAAAGCCGCTATGACGACAATGATGACAAGCATGAATGAGCGTTTCATTGTGGAATCCTCCATCCAAGAAGTTATCGTTCGACGACGCTGACTTGAACGCTGGTGTCCCCTAAATTGGCCAGGATCGTAAGGAGTGCCGATACATCAAGAGTCTGTCGCGTCCCAGTCGCACCCCCCTGGATATAAACCGGATTCGATGCCGAATACGAGAGAAGGTAGCCGGACGAAATCAGCGTCGAGTACGTTGTGCCAATAGGACTCGGGGCATTGGCAAGCGCTCTCGCGAGCTGATCGTATGTCGGGTCGCTCGGCACAATCATGAAAGACCAAACGGGGCTTTTTCGCGTCTCGGCAGATCCTGTTTGTCGACCAAGGAAAAGCCAGGAAACCTTTTTGTTTGCCATCCAGGGCCTCAACGCGTTACCGGGAGATGTGGCAACAACCTGGTTTGTTCCTATCGAGGTCACCTCAAGATCAAGAATCTTGAGCGATGAATTGAGGTCTCGTGTTGCATCATCCGGCGACTGGCTTATCGTGGAGTGTTCAAATGCCAGCAATCGACCGGGAATTGAGTTATCAAAACTGAACACCACACTTGCTGACTGAGGCACCTGTTCTCCATTTGCGGGGGAGGTCAGGTTGAGCACCGCCTCGGTTGTTGAGGCCGATGCAACTGTAATTGAGTGAGACCCGCTTCCAAGGATAGCCCCCGTCGCTGCATCATTCAGTGTTGCGTCAATCATGTAGATCCCGGTTGGGATAGCGGCGACCCCGCTCTGCATCTTGTCGGAGAGGGCATCGATGCACGGCTGATTCTCGGTGGAGCTCTGAATACCGATACCAGAAGAACCAGTGAAGTCAGAGGCCCCAAGGGCCCGACCATTCCCGGTAATTTCAAACACAACAGTCTGCGCTGTGGCAATAGTTGCATTACACTCAGTGACGCTTGATCCCGTTGCTGACACCACTATGGACAAGCGCACTCGCTTCGGTGTGGTAAGCCCTGGCGAGACGGAAATGTTCAGCGTCTGACCGGCGACATTTGTCTTCAGCTTCCGGTCGAGCCCGATGTAATCCATCAAGGCAACACTTCCCGAGGGCATGCCCTGAAATGTCAGCGTATAGGAATTTTGGGCGAAGGAGGAGGGAGCAAGAAAGCACGCAATCCCCACAACAACGAGGATCAACGAAAGGCGCACTAAGCCCGCCCCGCCAGCCAACAGGACCTTTTTCATAGAGATCTCTCCTTAGTAGTTCAGACAGTTTGTCGGAAGCTTAAGGCACAAAGCGTTCAGTAGGAGTGACTGCAATCACACAGCGGAAGATCAAAATCGAATGATGTCATTATACAGAACGAAGGCCATAAAAACAAGCAAAAGCACGAAGCCGACCTGTTGCAAGGCAATTTTGACTTTTGTTGGAATCTCCCGGCGAAAAGTGCCCTCGAAGACCAGAAATGCTGCATGTCCTCCATCGAGAGCGGGGAACGGAAGGAGGTTAATGATCGCTAGATTCATGCTCAGGAGCGCCATGAACGCGAGAAAATCCAGGAGGCCGCTTTCTGCCGAACGCGTTGCGAGCTTCGCAATCATAATGGGGCCTGCGACAGATTTGGTCAACGAAACGCGCCCAACGAAGATCTGGTAAATACCCTTCAAGCTCATCCAACTCATCTCCCAGGTTCCCTGAATCCCCTGGGGAAGCGCGGCGAGAAGAGAGTAGTGGATATTTTCCCGCGGTCCTTCATAAAGAGGAGAAAAGCCGATGCCGATTTTCCCGTCGGCGGTGGGAGTGATGCGGGCTTCTTTTGTGTCATCCCCCTGCTTCCAGCGCAGAGCTACCTCCCGGCCCGAGTTTCGTCTCACCACTTCTTGCAGAGATTGAAATGTCACAGTCTCCCCGTTCAGGCCGAGGATGATATCACCAGGCTTGATGCCGGCCAGGTCTGCAGGCTTTCCAGACTCGACACTGGTCACAAGAGCCGCAATCCCGGTGGGATAAAGTCCCAGCCGATCTTCGAGGATCTCAGACGTAAGTGGGGCCGCCATGCGTAAGGTGATCAGCTTGCCACTGCGGTTTAGAACGATTGACAAATTGCCAGAAAGGGCTTCGGAGTAGATCAGATTCTCGATTTCTTCCCAGTGTGTCGCCGGTTTTCCATTTACGCTTACAATTCTATCACCCGCATGAAAACCGCTTTTTGCAGCTGGGCTTTCGGGAGCCACATAACCAACCTCTGTGACGGGCCGGATCGTTTTTCCCTGATAGTAGATGATTCCCCAGAAGATGAGGATTGCAAGCAGGATGTTCATTGCTACGCCAGCACAAATAACGATCATGCGTTGCCAGATTGGCTTGGAGCGAAATTCCCATGGCTTCGGATCTTCCTGTGTAAACTCGGTATCGAAGCTTTCGTCAACCATACCGGCGATTTTCACGTACCCGCCAATCGGAATCCACGAGACGCAATAATCCGTATCGCCGATTTTTTTTCCGAAGGCGCGAGGTGGAAATCCAATGCTAAATCTGTCGACGCGCATTCCAAAGAACTTTGCGGCGAGAAAATGTCCTAACTCGTGGACCAGGACAAGAACGCCGATGACAACGAGGAAGTAGAAGATATTCAGAACAACTGGCATGTGAATTTCAAGTCTCAAGTTACGAGTTACATTGCGAGAGGGGCTACACCCTGACGAATACCACAGTTTCTACAAAAGAGTCTCAACATATTTCCGCGTCTGGCAGTCAGCCTCCATAATGTCGCTCAACTCTGGATTCAAACGCATTTTCCCGGCGTTTAATGCCCGCTCGATGAGTATAGGGATCTTCTCGAAGGAAATTTTCCGGCCAAGAAACGCTGCCACGGCGACCTCATTTGCAGCGTTGAGCACCGCTGGGGCCGTCCCCCCGAGGGCAAGAGCATCATAGGCAAGCGCGAGGCAGCGGAACTTTGCCTCCTCCGGCTGAAAGAACGTCATCGAATGCAGGGCCGGAAAATCAACCCGGGCGCCGTTCATAGGCCAGCGATCGGGATAGGAAAGGGCATACTGGATTGGAAGCTTCATGTCCGGCAGGCCAAGCTGAGCCTTGATAGACCCGTCAACAAACTCTACCATGGAATGAATAATAGACTGTGGATGGATCACGACCTCGATTTGCTTGGGCGCCAACCCAAACAGCCAATGTGCCTCAATAACCTCGAGGCCTTTGTTCATAAGCGTTGACGAGTCGATGGTGATCTTGTTCCCCATCCTCCAGTTCGGATGCTTAAGGGCCTCTTCCACAGTGAGCGTTGCGAAGGAATCCAGGGGTGCGTTGAGAAAGGGTCCGCCGGAGGCTGTGAGAATAACCTTGGCAACCAGCGTACGGTCCTCGCCGGCGAGGCACTGAAAAATGGCGCTGTGCTCACTGTCGACCGGGAGAAGTTCCACTCCGTACTCCCGAACGAGGGAGGTAATCAGTCCCCCGGCGACCACCAACGTTTCCTTGTTTGCCAGGGCGATGCGTTTTCGATGTTGGATTGCAGCGATGGTGGGTTTCAAACCTACAAACCCTACCAGCGAACTGATGACAATATCAACGTCATCGCGTGTTACAACTTCTTCGAGGCCCCGTTCTCCAGATAGCACCTCGACCTTTTGTTTCAGCCGATCTTTTGCCTCCCGGGCGCGGCCCTCGTCGAGCAGCACAATTCCGGCTGGTCGAAAACGTTCCACCTGCGCCAACAACAAGTCGATATTGCTGTTTGCGGTGAGATACCCAACACGAAATCGATCAGGAAAAGAACTGATGACTTCAAGACTGTTCCGCCCGATCGACCCCGTTGAACCGAGGATGGCAATATTCTTTCGTGCTGACATTTTTCTAAGGTAAGTAAATTCACAGGGGCATGCAACCCGGAGAGAAAGGGCACAACGATCGCGGGAACAAAGATGCATGATGCCGGCGTTTCAACAAGAGCGGAGAGCTGTTGTTTGATTAAGCAACCGTTTTTTTATAAGTTGTGTTCACCCATGCGCACGATGTGTGTCTCCATATTTACAAACTTGAGAGCAGGGCAGCTGGAGCGCGCCTGCATGGCGCTTCTCGCCATGAGCCTGCTTTCACAGGAAACGATTGCTCAACAAACTGACCTTGTGACAAAACTGCGACTTGCGCAGAGCTTTGAGCAAGCCGGTGATTGGGCCCGAGCTGTCCCGCTGTATGAATCTCTGCTTGAAGAGAATCCGCAGAGCTTTGTTGTGGTCGACGGTCTGCGTCGGGTGTACACCGAACTGAAAGAGTACGACAAAGCGATCAGCCTGATCCGACAGCAGCTTCGCAGCAATCCCGCCGATGAAAACATGCTTACGGCTCTGGGAGGACTGTACGATCTGTCGGGTCACCAGCAAATGGCCGACTCACTCTGGCATCTCGTCATCAAGAAAGATGTCGCGAACGCTGGTCTCTACAGACTAGTTGCAGCTCAGCTGATCGATCACCGGCAGTACGACCGTGCCATCCAGATCTACCTCGAGGGTCGAGCAGGAACAAAGAACGACAATCTCTTTGTGGAGGATCTTGCATCGCTCTACGCAGCGCTCCATCAGTATGACCACGCAACAATCGAATTCATTAAGCTGGCAGAGATAAATCCCCAGCAAGTATCGTACGTTCAATCAAGACTTGCTTCGTTCACCGGCCGGCCAGAGGGTCGTCAGGCGGCCCTTGGTGTTGTGGGTAACGCAGTTCGGCGAAAGCCGGAGGACGTTCAGCTGCACACGATTCTTGCATGGTTGATGATGGAGGGCAGGGAGTACGCCGCCGCCCTAGAACAGTACCGCATCATTGACCGCCTCACGAAAGCGAACGGATTAGAACTGTTCCAGTTTGCACAACGAGCCGCCCAGGAGCGTGCCTATCGGACGGCGGCACAAGCTTTTCGGGAGGTTCTCGGGCGGAACGGACCACCGAATATAATCTCCTATGCCCGCCTTGGATATGCACGCGCAATCGAAGAGTCAAGCATTGAGAGTGATTCTGCCGCACAGTCCTCGACTTCGCCAACAGCGACAAGCAAGACGGCACCCGCAGAGGTTGCTGAAACGCGGCCTACATTCCAGGGAGCCCTTGGCTTGTATGAGGCAATTCTGGCGGAGTTCCCCAACAGCGACGTGGCTATGCAGGCCTTGTTTCGGATCGGAACTATTCGCTTTGTGCACTTTTTTGACCTTGACGGTGCCGCCAAGGCCTTTGAGAAGGTGCGAGCCCTGCCCTTCAACGTCGTGTTGCAACAAGAAGCAGCGCTGAGTCTGGCAGAAGTAGGAATCAGGAAGAACGACCTCAAACGCGCGCGTGAGGAATATACTCAGCTTGTCAAGAATGCGTCGGAAACGAACCGCGACAAGGCGCTTTACCGATTGGCAGAGCTCGACTATTTTGAAGCCAGATTTGACTCGGCAAGTGTAATGCTCCGGAACCTTGGAAGTACACTCCGGAGCGACGAGGCGAACGACGCACTCCAGCTTCTTTATTTCATAGAGGGAAACAGAGGTTCGGGTGACGCGTTGGCGGACTTTGCACGCGCTGACCTTCTTGTGCGACAGCGGAAATATTCTGAGGCGCGCGCGCTGTTTCAGTCACTCGCAGTACAACATCCCTCTGCCGCACTCGTTGATGATGCCGCGATGCGAATCGCTGATCTTCACCTCGTTCTGAATCACCCGGAAGATGCACTGTCAGTGCTTCGACGGATCGTTTCCGAGATGCCGGCAAGCGGCCTGTGTGACCGGGCGCAGATGCGCATCGGTGAGGTTTATGAAAACAAGCTGGGGGACAAGGCAAAAGCGGTTGAGGCGTATGAGAAAGTGCTCGAGCAATTTCCAACGTCTCTTTTCATTGAGGAAGTGCGGAAAAGAATCCGGCTACTGCGAGGAGATTCAATCTAGATCATCGGGGTTTGGTATGGTCAAGCAAAAGACACGAGGAAGATGGTTTGCGGCAACACTCTCAATCCTCATCGGGTTGGCGGTGAATCCCGTCTCCTTGGTCGGTCAAACAAAGATGCTCATTGCAATGGACTTGAAGCAAACCGATCACCTGAAAGCGTACGGTGTAGCGTTCTGGGTCCTTCAGCGCAACGGCGAAGTTGACTGGTTACTGAACTACCGGGGCGGTTCCTTCATGGCGGATTACAGCGATGTGATCGCGCGCGAGTGTAGAATCCGCGGTGTCTCTTTTGAGCCGCTCGGCGTGGGTGAATCAGCAGGGATTTACGCAGAGGTGCAGCGCGATGACAACAATATGGATGTGGTTCGGCTCGAGAAGGCGCCCCGGATCGCGGTCTATGTACCGCCGAACTTCAAGCCTTGGGATGACGCCGTGACTCTGGCGTTGGAGTATGCGGAGATTCCCTACACGAAGATCTGGGATGAGCAAGTGCTGGCCGGGAAACTTTCCGAGTATGACTGGCTCCATCTCCATCACGAAGATTTCACCGGGCAATATGGAAAATTCTACGCCAACTATCGTTTCGCGCAGTGGTATAACGATCAGCAATTGTTGTATGAAAAAGAAGCGAAAAGGCTTGGCTTCAAGAAAGTCTCGGAAGAAAAGAAGGCGGTTGCCTGCTCGATCAAAGACTACATTGGCAGCGGTGGTTTCATGTTTGCAATGTGCTCCGCTACCGACAGCTATGATATAGCACTCGCAGCGGAAAATGTCGATATCTGTGATGTCATGTTCGACGGGGACCCCGCTGATCCAGGCGCACAGTCCAAGCTTGATTTCAGCAAGACGCTGGCATTCGAGAATTTCAAACTTGATATGAATCCCATGCGGTATGAGTATTCGGACATCGATATTCCGCCGAGCGACCCGCCGCCGCTTCGGGATCCAAACACGGATTACTTCACACTTTTTGAGTTCTCGGCGAAGTACGATCCTGTACCAACAATGCTTACACAGGATCACGTTTCGATCGTCAAGGGATTCATGGGTCAGACGACAGCATTCCGCAGGGGCGAGGTGAAAAGAACCGTTGTCGTCCTGGCACAGCGTGAGGGGACCGAGGAGGTAAAATACCTGCACGGCAATTTCGGGCGTGGCACTTTTACGTGGTATGCTGGCCACGACCCAGAAGACTATCAGCATGCCGTTGGCGACCCGCCGACCGATCTTTCCCTTCACAAGAACTCGCCGGGCTATAGGCTCATTCTCAACAACGTCTTGTTCCCCGCAGCAAAGAAAAAGCAACAGAAGACCTGACGTATCCCGGATAGCAGCACACCCCATTGCCTTCTCTACTGATCACGGCGAGATAGTGCGGCGTCAATCTCGCACTCAGCACACAACCCCTCACAGCAGTAAAACTTGTAGAGCTGAAGCAGCCCCTGTTGTACGCTCGCAGCTGCGAGTGACAGCTTGTCGCGGACAAGTTGATCGTGCATCAGTCGTATGACAGAGTTTGTGGCTGCGGACGGAATGGCGCTATACAGCCCAAGGGTCTTCTCGCGAGCACTCCGGTCTTTGAATATCCGCGCGTACAAGAGAGCGAGAGGAACAACCGTATTCGTGATGATTTCATCTCTTCGTTCCGGGCCGAGCGGATGTACATGCGCCGCCGTGGACTCGTCAAACGCATAGTGATGTGTCCAGAACGGATGGGGAGTAAAAGATAAAAGGCTCCGAACAGACTGAAGCGACTTCACAGCGCTTTCGGCTGATTTTATTTTCTCCACGAGGGCGCGAAAAAGATCTTCCGAGTGTATTTTTCGAATGAGTGCGCTCGCCGCAGACATCCGCACTGTGGGAAAATTGCCAGGCCGGGTTGGAAAAAGTTGCCAGTCGGCGCTGCGGAGCACGGTAGATTTGTACTGTGATCGGCGCTCCTTCCAGATCTTCGAAAGTCTGCGGACAAAGTCTCGCGAGGACTTATCCTTAACAGATCGAATTGCCGGTAGTAGTCCCGCCGCGCCAAGCAGAACCGCTTGCAACGCCTCTTCGTCTTCGTCGACGCCAAGGTGATGTATCGTGCGGAGCGTCATTGCCCGCGCAAGGCGCGCGAATGGCTCACGATTCCTGCTATATCCCAACCCATCCATCAATCCCTCGTACAACACCTGGTCCCAGAGCTCACGTTTTGAGAGTTGTTGCGGTGTCAGATCTCTGTGCGGCGGAGGAATATCGTCTGCGTCACCCTGCACGCGCCAGCGGCCCAACTCACCGCCGCGATCGTGAACAGCAAGAAGCTGAATCTGGGCAAGCTCTCTCAGTCGTTCATCAAAGCGTCGCAGTTTGAGTTCAAGACGCTCGAGCGTGAGACGATGAATCCAGCCGACCAAGACCTCCGCCCGGACAGAAGAATTCTGCTCCCGGCAACGGAGGTCCTGACGGGCACGCAAACGCTCGGCGAGAATAGTTTTTTCCCAGATTGAATGGATCGACTCGGACAGGAAAACCTCGAGCACCAGGAGCGGAATCGAGCGGCCGCTGGACACTCTGGTGAGGAGCGGCTCGGTGGGTTGTTCTAAAACAACATGGAGAACAACATTGTTATAGCGGGGATCCTGCTCATGGTGATGGCGAAGCCAGTCGATCAGCGTACGATGAATTTCGATGTCACCACAGTAGGTAATGCCGCCAATCTTGAGGACCGCGTCGCGAAAGTCCGGCCCGCCGGCGATGTTCAAAGTGCCAACTGAGAAAACGCGCACCTCGAGGCCGTCGGTAGTACGCAGTGCCGAATGTTGAACGTACTGCCGGCTCCAGATATGACGGAAGAATCGTTCGTGGAGAGTGCGTGTGCGCATGCCCACGGAAGAAGGAAAGCGAGCGAGGAATTGTGCGCGGCTGGCGAAAGCTCGCCGCGCGTGAGGATTACGAAAAGTATCTTTTGCGATAAACCTGGATCTGATCGCGAAGTTGGAGGGCTTCGTTGCGCGCGGCGGCGGCAAAGTCTTTGCCACTGGAGGCAAAGAGAATACTGCGGCTGGCATTGATGATTGCCAGGCCGCCATTGGTATCGCAGCCAAATCGAACGGCGGATTCCAGATCGCCGCCCTGTTTGCCGATACCAGGGATGAGGATGGGCATCGATGGCGAGAGCACTCGGATAGGTTCAAGTTCTTTGGGGTGTGTTGCTCCGACGACGAGGCCAACGTTGTTTTTGGAATTCCACTTCACTGCAGCCTGCACAACCTTTTCATAGAGCGGCCGGCCCCGGAAGATGAGCCGCTGGAAGTCATTGGAACCCTTGTTGGACGTCAGGGCGAGAATGAACGCACAATGCTTGTCGCTGCGGATGAATGGTTCGATAGAATCATAACCCATGTAGGGATTCACTGTTGCCGCATCGAACTGGAGATCATCGTAAAGGGCATGAGCATATTGCTCGGCCGTGTTTCCGATGTCACCGCGCTTTCCATCGCCAATGGTGATAGCATTGTGAGGAATGGCGGCAAGGGTCTCCCGGAGCGCGCGCCATCCATGGTCTCCGAGAGCTTCATAGAATGCGAGATTGAGCTTGTAGGCACAAACCAGGTCGTCCGTTGCCTCAATAATGCTCTGGTTAAAATGCAGAATGGCGCCTCTGGATTTACCAAGGTGACGCGGGAGCTTCGCAGGATCGGTATCAAGGCCAATACAAAGAAGGGACTTGTTCTTGCGTTGCACACGGCGAAGCTTTTCAATGAAATTCATTCCTCAGATCCTTTGCGGGCGTTCAAGAGCACCGGGCACGTCGGTGCCTGGGCGTGTCGGCGGTGGCTTTTCTGCGTCAAGGATACCATCAGAATTATTCTCACACCGCCATCATAGATCGAGAGTATTCTAATTTCCAATCACTGGAGCGAGTAGAGAAGCTCGCCCAGCAGCATCACAAAGATGAGAAGAGAGACGATCGTAAAGCGCCGGTCTTTTTCGACGGCGAATCCAACGGCCGCTGTCAATACCCGCAGAAACGGAGTCAGCATCAGAAGAATAAGGCCGGCAAACATCAGAGTGACTGGGTCCAGAGAGCCGCTCAACAGATTGCGGAGAACCTCTGTGAGTGGCGGGTTTTCGCCGGGCATCGGAAGGGGCTTGACGGAAAACCAAGCTCCCACAATCCCGGCAATCATAAGAAACGCGCTTCCCCAGACTCCGAGCCGAAGACTTCTTCCAATCCAGCGCTCAATGACATGGTGTGGTGTTGCCTGATCCATATGAATATGGCGATGTTAACCTAGGTGATCATCGCGCAAACATCCGTACCGCGATGATGAACAATACTGCAGCAAAGATCCACGTGAGCAGCGACCCTCTGATCCGGCGATTGATCTTGATGCCCAGGAATGATCCGCCGAGCACACCAAGCACAGCCGGAGAGGCGACAAAGGGGTTGATGTGCCCGTGTGAAAAATAGATAAAGGCGCTCGCCGCTGCTGTGACGCCAATCATGAAATTGCTTGTGGCGGTGGCGGCCTTGATGGGCACACCTGAGATCATGTTCATGGCCGGAACCTTGAAAATACCACCTCCAACACCAAGCAAGCCGGAGATATTCCCGGCAACGAGCGCAACAAGAAACACGGCCGGTACGCGTTTAGCTGAATAGGAGATGATTTCTCCGGACGATTCGTCCTTGAACGAAGAAGGAAACAGTCCCTCTTCGGGGGCGGTGTGATCCTGACGAAAGTGACGGACCCTCCAAATCATGATAAACGAAACAATAATCAGGAGTGATGCAAAAATGCGCGACAGCGCTTGCCCACTCAGCATATTTGCAGTCAAGCCGCCCAAGATTGCACCAAGAACCGTGGAAATTTCCAGCACCATGCCCAGGCGAAGATTGACAACCTGGCGCTCTACATTCATTGCCGCGCCGGCGCTCGATGTCGCTATGACGGCAAGGATACTCGTTGCCACGGCCTGATGCATCGGCAGACCGATGACGAGAGCCAGGAAGGGGATCAGGAACACGCCGCCGCCGAGGCCAAGCATGGCGCCGATCATCCCGGCGACCCCCCCCCCAACAACGAGAAGAAGAAATGAATCGAGTGTCATTGAGACGACTTCACCGATTGCTGAAACACTTGAGGATACTGAAAAGAGGATTGAGTTTCAACGAAAGGAGCTTGGCAAAATACGATTGCGAATAAGCAAGCTGATACAAGAATGAAACCCTCAATGCTCTTTTCGGTTGGCGTAGAAATTCATCAACAGGCCCACCATGGCCATGTTGGCGATCAATGCAGAGCCGCCATAACTCAGGAAGGGAAGCGGAATGCCTATCACAGGAAGAAGCCCCATGGACATTCCGATGTTGATGAGCACATGAGTGCCGAAAATGCCGGTGATGCCGATTGACGCGGCGCTGGCGAATTTGTTCTTGGAGAGACCGGCTACACGGATCCCGTGGAGCAGGAGTCCGGTGAACAGACCGATGACGACAGATGCACCGACAAACCCAAATTCTTCACCCGGGACACAGAAGATGAAATCGGTCCACTGCTCCGGGATGAAGTTCAATTGTGTTTGCGTTCCCTGAAGATAACCCTTCCCGAGGAAGCCGCCCGAGCCAATCGCTACCTTGGATTGGTACACGTTGTACCCGGCTCCCTTTTGCTCTGAACCCGGATTGAGAAATGTTGAGATGCGCTTCTGTTGGTAAGACGGCATTCTCTCGTAGACTGCCTGCACGGAGAGACCGACGGCGAGTGTAATGCCGAATGCGACGGCAGCCGCGAATCGGTTTTGCCGCGTCAGGTAAAGCAGGCCACCGCTTACGACGAGGGTGATCAAAAACGTGAGCGTTCCAAAGAGAGCCCCAGCCGCAGCGATAAGAGGAGCGATGATCGCGGCAAGAACGAAGTTCTCCGCTCCGGCCCAGTATAGAACAGGAAGGAGCGTCGCGAAGAACACGATGGTCGTTCCGAGATCTGGTTGCGCCAGGATCAGGCCCATCGGCAGAATCACGATGCCCACAGCAAGCAAGAGATGTTTCGGGTTTGAGAGCGAGATCGATGTGCGTGCAAGAAACGAAGCGAGAGCAAGGACGGTCGTTACTTTCATGAATTCGGAAGGTTGTCCGCCCAGAGAGGGTTGACCCGATGCGCCGCCGAGACCGAACCAACTTTTCGAACCAGAAACCCGCTCGCCAACCATAAGAACAACAAGGAGTAACGCGAGATTGAAAATGTACAGCGGCACAGAAAGGCGCTGGAGCGTCCTGATTGGGACGAGCGCCATAGTGAACAAGGCTAGCAATCCAAATCCCGCCCAAAGGAGCTGTTTCTTAAAAGCTGCCGCTGCGCCGACGTCGAAGGTCGCGCTGTAGACTGAAAGCAATCCAACGAGTACAAGCCCGAGACAAATGAGAAGGGCTCTGAAATCGAAATACTCTTTGAGATAATCAACCATTAGTCTCCTCCTCGCGGATGATCTCCCGCCGCATGGGCAGTGACTACCGCGGTGGATTTAACGCTGCCCGCGCAACAGCCTTCAGTGCCGGTTTTGGCTGGTAGCGTTTCACCTCACCAAACAGATACTTCTCCATGAGAAGGCCGGCGATCGGGGCTGCCTTGGCGCCTCCAAATCCAGAATTCTCAAGCATCACAGCGACTGCAATCTTTGGGTTGTCGTACGGTGCAAAACCGACGTACCATGCATGGTCTTTCCCATGGGGGTTCTCTGCCGTCCCAGTCTTACCGGCCGAGATGACTCCCGGGATTCTGGCAAGGGCTCCCGTCCCGCCGGGAGCATGAACGACCCGCTGCATGCCATCGCGAATTAATTCCATGACATGCGGCGAAAGGCCAACGAGCGTTGAATCACGGGGAACAGGTTCCAGGCTTGAGGTTTCCTTGTTCCGAATGAGTTCGACGGCGTGCGGTCGATAAACAATCCCGCCGTTAGCCAACGCCGCTGCGTACCGGGCCATCTGGAGTGGCGAAACACCAAGTTCGCCCTGACCGATAGCAAGGCTGACAAGGAAACCCTGTGTCCACTTTCCCTTTCCGTACCTCGAGTCGTAGTACTCAGTCGAGGGAAGCAGGCCGGCCGTTTCTTCGCCCGTGTCCGTATTCGTCAGCTGTCCGAAGCCGAACCGGCGGCCGTACTCGGTCCACTTCTCAAAACCGACCTTGAGCATCAGCTGATAGAAAAACACATTGCATGATCTCTGGATGGCCTCGACAATATTGACTGAGCCATGAACGTGCAAATCTTTGAAGACCCTGTTGCCAAATCTGAAGCCGCCCGTACATTGAATGCGGTAATGCTCGTCGATGATTCCTTCCTGGAGCGCTGCAGCAGCAAGGACCATCTTGAACGTTGATCCGGGTGGGTAGCGTGTCAGCGATGCGCGGTTAAAAAGTGGCTTCTCGGGATTTGACTGAAGCGTGGCCCATTGATCGGCAGGAGTCACACCGCTCATAATCGCCGGATCGTAGTCGGGCTTACTCACAAACGCAAGTAGACCTCCGCCGGCGGGATCCATCGCGACAATAGCGCCGCTGTAGTTTGTCATGAGAGATTCGGCGAACGCCTGGAGACCTCCGTCAATGCCCAGGAGAAGGTCGCACCCTTCTTTGGCGGTGACGTCCCGTTTTCCGTCCTCAAAATTGCCGATGATTTGTCCTTTCGAGTTGACCGAGACGTACTCGAAGCCTTTCTGTCCCCTGAGCGTTGGTTCATAGCGGGCCTCCAGTCCGGCGACGCCGATCAAATCTCCTGGCCGGTAGTACTCATCGGCGCCAGAAAGCTGGTTGTCAGAAATCTCTCGCCGGTACCCAAAGAGATGAGGGCCACGGGCTGCGGTCGGGTAAACGCGCTTCGACTCAATCTGGTAAGAAACACCGCGGAGGATTGGCAGGTTTTCCTCGATGGCGGAAAGGGTCCTCATATCAACATCACGTTTGATGCGTGCGGGGAGGAAGGGTGAGTAGGTGCGCGCCCGCGTAATGCGGTCTTCGAGCGAGGCAGAATCTACCTGAAGGATTGACAAGAGGAGCCCGGCGTTGCGTTTCTCGAACTCGGCCGGAACAAGAGTGATGGAGTACGACGGACCGACATCCACAAGAAGGCGTCCATACCGGTCATACATGTAGCCGCGCACCGGATCCTTGATCAGGGCCCGAACACTGTTCTCTTCCGACTTTTTGTCAAGCTCGACGTGGAAAAGCAACTGGAGCTGATACAGCCGCAACATGAGAACCGCGAATATCACCAGCACAACAATCGACAGCGTTCTTCGCCGGTCCGGCGATCCAAAAGTGTCGTCGTGAATCATAGTGATTGAGAGAAGCGGTACTTGTGAACGAACGTAAACATGGGGAGCAGACTCAGCAGCCCCGTATAAAGACTTGATGCAATGCTAAACTCCATTGTTGTCAAGAAAACCGAATCCTGAACGCCCTGCAAGAAAATTCCGTAGAAAAGGACATTGTGCACAAAGGAAGCGAGAAGGACGATCAGAACAAACCGGTACGATCCAAGGGTCTGGGCTGTAAGGTTGTCGTTGAAGAAGTACCCGGCGATGAATCCAGCAAGGGTTTTTGTCAGAGCCATCAATCCGAAGAACTGGATCGTCACGGAATCTTGCGTCAATCCCGCGAGAAAGCCGGTAATCGTTGCTTCCAGCTGGCCGCGTGTAATCGCCACATAGACGATCCAGATGAGGAAGATATCTGGGAGGAAGCCGCCGACGGAGAGAAAGGGGAGAAACGTGGTCTGCAAGAGGAGCAGGCCAAGGGCGAGAAGCGCCGAGCGGATATAATGTTCCATCGATGACATCAGAACAGTCTCAAAGAAATAGTATTGAGAATTCGACGCAGAAGCAATTTCCCGCCGTGAGGGTGGTCACGAAAGGAGAAGCCTCCTGATCTCGTTATACACCGCAGGAAGGCGCGTGCTGTGCTTTGGACGGCGCATGGCTTCCTGGAGCTGCTCGGGAAGAGGCGCTGTTGTTCCAAGCGCCTTGCTGACAACCTCTGGAAATTTTCCCGGGTGTGCAGTCGCAGCAACAATAATTGGTATCGGTGATGATGTGGCTGCTGCCGGCCCACGTGCAGCGGCAACGCCCACAGCCGTGTGCGGATCAAGCACATAGCCGGTGCGCTCGTACGTGCGCCGAATTTCGTCAATCGTTTCCGGATCGGAGATGCTCACCGCAGCGATGTCGCGCTTCATCTGAAACGGATTCTTCCTGTAAAGCGCTTCCAGACGCGCAAAATTGCTCGGGTTGCCGACATCCATCGCGTTGGAGTGCGTTTGAAGCGAGGGGCGAGGACGGAAAACCCCGGTCCGGAAGTACTCTGGCACCACATCGTTAGCGTTCGAGGCGGAGATGAACGATGAAATCGCGGCACCCATATGTTTCGCATAAACTGCAGCCGTAAGATTCCCAAAGTTACCGCTGGGGACAACTACCATGGGTGGGACGATGCTTCCGGAGCGTGCTTCATCGGTACTCTCGCGAAGCTGGAGAAGGGCCCAGCAATAATAGGTGATTTGCGGGATGAGCCGCCCAAGGTTGATAGAATTTGCCGTCGTCAGGTTCCGCGTTTGAACTACCTCGTGGTCTGTCAATGCACGTTTTACAAGGAACTGGCAATCATCGAACGTTCCCTCGATCTCGACGGCGTGAATATTTCCGCCCAGCGTTGTCATCTGCTGCTCCTGGAGTCGGCTGATTTTTCCCGAAGGGTAGAACACAAAGACGGAAATATTGGGAACGTTGTGGAAGCCATGAGCGACAGCGCTCCCCGTGTCGCCGGAAGTTGCCACGGCAATGGTAAGCTTCTGTTGTTTGCTCTTCAGAAAGTACGAAAGAGCGCGAGCCATGAAGCGTGTGCCAACATCCTTAAATGCGAGAGTTGGTCCATGGAACAGCTCGAGGAGATACAAATTCCCCTCCAGCTTCACCAGCGGGATCGGAAACGAGAAAGCGTCTTGTGCAATCGCCTTGAGGTCTGCTGGCGGGATCTCGTCAATGAATGCGCCTAAAATCTCGGCGGCAATCACAGGAAGATGCAGTGGCGCTGAAGCTGTTGCGACACTGCTTGGCAGGGAGGGAATGGCTCTGGGAATGTAAAGGCTGCCGTCGGGGGCCAGGCCCCGGAAGAGCGCTTCGCGAAATTGAACATCCGGGCTTTCACCGCGAATTGAACAGAACTTCATGAATCCCTTCTCCACACAATCCTGGCTCCCTCCTCGTTCGTGCGGGATACAAACACATCACACTCCGCGCCTGCCGCCTTTTTGAAGGCCCGGGTCATTGACCGGCCGATAGCTTTCGCCTTCTGCGGTGAGGAAGCGATCGCGAACACCGAAGGGCCGGAACCGGAAATGGAGCAACCGAGCGCACCCGCTTTCAGTGCTGCGTGTTTGACCTCCGAAAATCCAACCAGCAACCTTGCTCGCACCGGCTCCACAATAACATCTTCAACCGATCGTCTCAGCAACTGCTCGTCTCCTGTCGTAAGTCCGAGGATCAATCCTGCAACATTGCCCCATTGACGGACCGCTGAACGAAGCAGTACGCGGCGGGGCAGAAGCGCGCGGGCCCTCTTCGTGAGAACAACAACATGAGGATGGACCACAATCCAGATCAACGAATGGTGCACGGGCAGGCGGACAACATCAAGAGGAGCATAACTTCGGATAAGCTGGGCGCCACCCAGGAGAGAGGGAGCAACATTGTCGGCGTGCATTGCGCCGCAGGCGAATCGCTCACCCTCGAGAGCGAACCGGAGCAATTCTTGTCTGGCGAGCGGCCTTACCAGCAGAGCGTTGACCGCCAGCGCTGCGGCAACACCGCTTGCCGCAGAACTTCCAAGCCCCGAGCCAATGGGCATAGATTTCTGCAATTCGAGATCGATGCCGAAGGGCGGTTTCAATTCCCGGAGCATCAGGTGAGCTACATGAGCCGCAACATTCTTTTGAGCATTCCCGGGAACCCGTGACTGCTGAGTGCGGACTCGAAACAACAGGCCGGGTTCTCGTCGGCGGCTTGCGATGACGGAATCTCCCGGTGCATGAATCGCGACGCCGAGAATGTCGAATCCCGGTCCAAGATTGGAGATCGTCGCGGGTGCAAACGATTTAACTGAACGATGGGTCATACGGTGTTTAACCGCCAATAGCAGTGGTGGAAACGAGACCAGGGTTTATCTTTTGCTGCGCCGATCGGCATGCCTGTCAATAGGGAAGATAGTGAAGAAGCTTCAGGATGTCGGAAAACACACCCATCGCTGTCACATCGGCCCCGGCCCCTGGTCCCTGAATGACAAGCGGAGTCTGGTTGTAGCGGCGCGTAGTGATAGCGATGATATTATCGCTTCCCCGGGTCCCCGAAAACGGATGCTGGAGGGAAATCTCTGCTAGCCCCGCTTTTGCGGACTCGCCCTGGAGGGTTCCCACATAGCGAAGCACGGCGTTGCGCTTTCTCGCTTTCTGAAATCGACTTTGCATCGCCCCGTCAAATTTACTGAACCGGGAATAGAAGCTCTCGGCAAATCCGCCGCGTCGGAGAGAAGGAGCGATCAGATTCTCCGCCTGGACGTTGTTCAGGTCAAGTTTCAAGCCAAGATGTCGGGCCAGAATGAGAAGCTTGCGAGCAACATCCTCTCCCGAAAGATCGTCCCGCGGATCAGGCTCGGTAAAGCCAAGTTCATGTGCTTCCCGCACGAAAGCACTAAACGGCTTGCTCCCGTCAAAATGGTTGAAGAGGTAACTCAGCGTGCCCGAGAAAATTCCTTCAACCTTGATGATCTCATCGCCGCTGGCGATGAGATCGCTCAACGTCGAGATCACCGGCAGGCCGGCTCCAACGTTGGCTTCATAGAGAAAGTACTTCTGCCGCGCTTTCATGAACTCCAGAAGAGCGCTGTATCGTTTCCACGGAAGGACGTTTGCCTTTTTGTTGGGGGTAACGATATGCAGATTCGCATTGACGAATTCCGGGTACGCGTCCACAATTTCGGAGCTGGCGGTGCAGTCAACGAGCACGGCGTTCGTGAATCCATGGTGGGCAATCTGCTCCGCGAATTCGCGGGGATGCATGGCGTGGCGCGATTGATTGAGCTTCTCGCGCCATCGGGTGAGATCGATGCCGTCGGATTGCAGAAGCGAGTGCTTACTGTCGGCAATGCCGCACACCCTCACATCAAATCCACGAGAGGAAAGGAAAGCTTGCTGCTGGTGGATCTGGCGTAGGAGCGTCGAGCCAATATTGCCGACACCAATGACAATGACAGCAAGGCGCTTCGTCTTTTCGAAGAAGGCCTCGTGCACAACATTCAGCGCGCGGCCCCTCTGGCTTGAGTCGATAACAAAAGAGATATTCCGTTCTGATGCGCCCTGTGCGATAGCAGAGACATTGACGCTGTTGCGGCCGAGCGCCTGGAAAACCTTTCCGGAGACACCCGGGGTTCCTTGCATGCCGTCTCCGACAATGGCAACGATACTCTGGCTGGGTCTCTCGTCAAGCGATGTCAGAGAGCTCTGCAGTTCATAGCGAAACTCTTCCCGTACAGCACGGCGAGCTGCTGCGAGGTCAAAAGCGCTTACGGCGAAACAGATCGTGTGCTCGGAGGAAGCCTGTGAAATGAAAATCACATTGACATGGTGAGATGCGAGCGCCCTGAAGAGTCGTTCGGCCGTTCCCGGTACGCCAACCATGTTTAACCCGCGCAAGGTGAGGAGCGCGATGTCATCAACCGATGCGATTCCCTTGGCAACACCCTCCCAATTCTCCACCTTTTTGGATATCCGCGTCCCCGGTGCAGACGGATTGAGCGTATTCTTGATAAGGATTGGGATCCTCTTGGCGACCGCCGGAGCGATGGTCGCGGGATGGAGAACCTTGGCGCCGAAATACGAAATCTCCATTGCTTCTTCATAAGACATCTGCGGAAGCACGAATGCTGAGGGCACAGCGCGGGGGTCAGCGCTGAGGATGCCGTCGACGTCTGTCCAGATCTCGATAATCGATGCCCGGAGCGCGGCGCCGAGAATCGCGGCGGTATAATCGGAACCGTTGCGTCCAATGGTAGTTGTCCGCCCGTCTTCTGTTTGGCCGATGAAACCAGTGACGACGGGAATGAGTATTGGCCCCTCGTTCTTGTAAAGGCGCGTGAAGTAGGACCGCAGCTTTCTATTCGTCGGTTCAAAGAGAACAGCTGCTTGAGTGAATTGGTCGTCCGTCGTGACGAATTGGCGCGCATCGACGCTCACTGCCGGATGTCGTTGGCCAACATACGATCCAATAATCAAAGCAGAGCATCGCTCGCCGAAGCTTGCCGCCAAGTCGAGAGCGCGCGGGGGACAATCACGGAGGAGGGAGATGCCATGGAGGACATCATACAATTCCCGCAAGAGGGCATCGACAGTGACAAGGGTTTTCTTCCGTTGATCGCCTTTCAGAAGAGCCGTTGCTGCGTCGCGGTGTCTTGCTGCAATCTGCCGGTAAAGCGCTTCGTATGCCGATCCACCTTGTTGAGCAGTGTGAGCACACTGGATCAGGTGGTTAGTGACTCCCTGGAAGGCGGAGACAACGACGAGAACGCGCTCGCGTTTGGCCGCTTCAAGAACGATGTCCGTAACAGTGTGAATCCGCTCAGGGTTCGCGACCGACGATCCCCCAAATTTCATAACGTTCAATGACGGACGGCGCACGGTTCGCCTATTCATAATGGGGCCTTTGCATCTTAGCGTCTCGCTCTCTGGGGAGGAGGTTGCTCAAGCTCCTGTCGCTCCAGATCTGGCGTGTACGCGATGAGAAAAACATCCTCGGCAGTCACGAAATCGACACCGGGTATAACGACGACGCGCTTGAAAAGCGATCCCGGTTGCTGTGTCACCTCCCGAACAACCCCGACTCGGATATTAGGGGGGTATGTGCTGCTATATTCTGATGTGACGAGTGAATCACCAGCTTTCACATCAAGGGTCTTTGCCACATTTGTAAGAAGCAGGGCGTTGCCATCCCACGCAAGGATCCCATCCACGCGGCTTCTTTCAACCTTTGCGCTGGCCCGAAAATCGGTATTGAGCACGACGCGAACGACCGAATAGTGCTCGCTCACAGCGGAGACGACGCCAACCAGCCCGCCCTCGTTAATAACGGGCATGTGGGGAAGAACGCCGTCCTGCTTCCCGACATTCAGCGTCATGGTATTTCGGAGCTGCGTGAGATTTTTCCCGACAACCTTGCCGGCGATCAGCGAATACCGGAGAGATTCCCTCAATCCCAGAAGGTTGCGAAGCCGGATATTCTCGATTCGTGCGTCGCGAAGGCGGCTGGTTTCATCTACCAGGTCGATGTTCATTCTCCGGAGCATGTCGCTCTCGCTTCGGAGTGCCAGGTAACGTGGGACAAAGGAGAGTTGATTCTGGACGACACCGTACACCACGGTGGCAACCGAGCGGATATGACGGATTTGTGTGTTGTCGCCGAGAGCCATCAGAATCAACGACAGGACGAGGAGCACTGAAAGGACAGCGTACTCCTTGAACAATATGATGAAGTCGTAGATACGCTTCAGCATGGGGTGAGTCGAGCTTTCGATCTGGGGGAACGGGGGCGGGCAGCACATCGGCCCGCGCGTATTCATCAACGAGCCGAGCCTCTACAGACTAGTAGCGCTTGCTCTTGATCAGTACTTTTGAAAAATGTCTAAGATCTTCCAGAACGCGACCCGTCCCGCGAACGACCGCGGTTAGCGGATCCTCTGCCACGTGTACCGGAAGGTTGGTTTCAAGCCGAATGCGCTCGTCAAGGCCCTTCAGGAGAGCGCCTCCGCCGGTCAGCATGATGCCGCGGTCAAGAATATCGGCCGACAACTCGGGTGGCGTGCGCTCGAGCGTGACCTTCACCGCCTCGACAATTTGTGCGATCGGCTCGTTGAGTGCCTCACGAATTTCGACGGAGCTCACCTCGGTTGTCTTCGGCACTCCATTGACCAGGTCGCGTCCCTTCACTTGGATGGTGATCTCCTCTTTGAGCGGCATCGCCGATCCGACCTCGCACTTGATTGCTTCGGCTGTCCGCTCACCGATCAGAATGTTATGATTCCGCTTAAAGAACTGGATGATCGAATTATTCTTCTCATCACCCGCGACACGGATAGATTCTTCTGTGACAATACCCGAGAGAGCGATGACAGCGATTTCAGTCGTTCCACCGCCGATGTCGACCACCATGTTACCAACCGGTGCGTCAACATCCAGACCGATTCCAATAGCAGATGCCATGGGCTCGGCGAGAAGGTGGACTTCCTTGGCGCCCGCATGCTCTGCCGCGTCGCGCACCGCGCGTTTTTCTACCTCTGTAATACCAGAAGGGACGGAAACAACAATCCGGCGGCTCGGTACCCAGCCAACGCTTGTCTTCTTGATGAACTCGCGGAGCATCCCTTCGGCGATTTCGAAATCCGCGATGACGCCATCCTTCATGGGACGAATCGTTCTAATGTCGCGGTGGGTTCGACCGAGCATTTCACGCGCTTCCTGTCCGATGGCGATGATCTTCTTTGTGTTGCGGTCGAATGCGACGATGGAGGGCTCATTTAATACGATACCCTTGCCCCTCATCCAGATGACAGTGTTCGCCGTTCCGAGGTCGACGGCGATGTCTGCAGAAAAGAGCGAAAAGAGACCCATGTGACGGTGTCTGCCCTGACGTTGTCGTTATGATGATTTAGTGTCTAAAGTGCCTGATGCCTGTAAAGACCATCGCTACATTATGCTCATCGGCGGCCTTGATGACTTCGCTGTCCCGCACAGAGCCGCCGGGCTGAACAACAGACGTCGCGCCGCCCTTCACCGCTTCCAACAAACCGTCCGCGAAGGGAAAGAAGGCGTCGGATGCAACGGAACAGCCGGCAAGATCAAGGCCGGCCTCAGCTGCTTTCATGACGGCAATCTTGGCTGAATCCACCCTCGACATTTGCCCCGCGCCAATCCCCAGGGTTCGATCCTTTCGCGCATACACAATTGCGTTCGACTTCACGTGCTTGGCGACCCGCCAGGCAAACAGAAGTGCTTCAAATTCTTCATCGATTGGTTTCCGTGCTGTGACGGTGCGCAGGCTTTCGTGCGTTGCGCGGTTTTGATCCTGTTCCTGTACCAAGAGCCCGCCCGTCACGCCCCGGACATCAAGTGACTTTGCCGCGCGCAAATCAATAAGCTGGTGTATTAACCGGCGGTCCTTTTTCTTCGTGAGGAGATAGAGCACACCGGCGGCATAGCTCGGCGCAATGATCACCTCTGTGAAAATCTCATTGATCGCTTCAGCCGTTGCAGTGTCGAGTGAGCGGTTCACGACAACGATGCCGCCATAGGCAGACTTCGGGTCGGTCGCGAGTGCCTTTCTGTATGCATCGAGAAGTGTCTCGCCAGAACCCACACCGCACGGGTTATTATGCTTGACGATGACCGCTGTTGGCTTCTCGAACTCCGCACACAACAGGGCTGCCGCATTGATATCAAGGATGTTGTTGTACGAAAGCTCTTTGCCATGCAATTTCTTGAAGTACGAGTTGAACTTTCCGTACAGGGCGCCGGCTTGGTGGGGGTTCTCGCCGTATCGCAGGACGTCGGACTGCCGCAGTGAAAGCGTTACCACCTCAGGGAGGCGCTGCGGTGATTGAAGTCCGCTGAAGTACGAAGCGATCATTGCATCGTACGTCGCAGTATGCTGGAAAGCTTCGCGTGCCAGCTCGAACCGCGTATGCAGCGTGACGCCGCCGCCGTTCTTTGCCATTTCGTCGATCAATGACTGGTACCGATCGGGGTTCACGATGACGACGGTATGCCGATGATTCTTTGCCGCGGCCCTGATCATCGTCGGACCGCCAATGTCGATCTGTTCAATCGCTTCGTCGAGCGTAACACCCTCGCGGGCGATGGTCTGTTCGAACGGATAGAGGTTGACGACGACAAGATCGATTGGCTCAATCTCGTGTTCTCGCAGCTGCTTCAAATGAAGAGGATTGTCGGTGGCGGCAAGGATGCCGGCGTGGATGGAAGGATGGAGGGTCTTGACCCGACCATCCAGAATCTCCGGAAACCCCGTGACATCGGAAACAGACCGCACAGCAATCTTGGCATCCTTGAGAGCCTGGTAGGTGCCGCCCGTCGAGATGATTTCAATGTCGTAGCGGCGCAGGGCATTGGCGAGATCAACGAGGCCGCGTTTATCAGAGACACTGACGAGTGCTCGTCGAACGTGGAGCAGAGGCTCTTCCGCGGTTGAGTTCACGCTGGTTTGATCGGGAGTTGGGATTTTGATTTGAATTATTGTATCCACACAGTTTTTTCTTTGATAGAGACTCGATTTTCTGCAAACGCCTTGATGGCAAGGGGAAAAATCTCGTGCTCAACAGCCAGCACCTTTGCGGCCAGGGACTCGGGTGTGTCGCGTTCATCGACAGCAACCGTTTTCTGGAGCACAATCGGCCCCCGGTCGTATTCCTCATCCACGAGATGAACCGTTGCCCCGCTGATCTTGACCCCGGAGGCAATCACCGCTTCGTGTACAAAGTGCCCGTACATGCCATGCCCGCCAAAGGAAGGCAACAGCGCGGGGTGGATGTTGAGGATGCGGTTTCGGTACTCCCGCACCACGGCAACCGGGATCTTCTTGAGGTATCCCGCAAGAGCAATCAGCTGAACGTCATGTTCCTTCAGAAGCCGCGCCAAGGCGTCAGCATACGATAGCTCATCAGGAAACTGCTTCTGGCTCAGATGGATCGCGGGAATATGATGTGCGCGCGCAATCTCAAGTGCGCCCGCGTCACTCTTGTTGCTCAAGACAAGAGAAACGCGCGCAGGAAGAACGCGCTGATGAATAGCGTTGAGAATTGCCTGGAAGTTTGACCCGTGCCCTGAAGCGAAAACGCTGATGTTCATCAATCGAAAATTGCGCAACAACGTTCGAGTTGTTGGAAATGTAACGATAAGTTGAGGGATAGTCAACGAATGCCGTGCAGGACGTCACTTGGGGATCGTTCGTCAACTCACAGCGCCTTCGAGAATGCTCAGGCGCCTGGCGCGGGAATCGATTGAGCACAGAACGCCCAGCGGTAACGTCAGCTTCTTGGGGATGTGGCCATACTGCACATTGCTCAGGACGGGGCATCGTACGTTCCGGAGCATTTGCTCGAGCACCTGGTCAACTGTCAGGTGGGGCTTTGAGGGATCGCTCGGCACGCAATCGGTGAACTTGCCGAGTACAAGGCCTGCGATGCGGCGGAGCACGCCTGCGTGGAAAAGCTGCGCAAACATCCGATCAATGCGGTGAGGTGATTCATCGACATCTTCGGCGAGGAGAATTGCCGAGCGGAGGTCGGGAGCATAGGGTGTTCCCATGAGAGACATGAGCAGGGAGAGATTTCCTCCAAGGAGCACTCCGCGGGCTTTTCCGGGATTATGTCCGACGAGATGCTCACCATCAGGATTCTCGAGCGTGCCCGCCTTGGCAGACGATGTCACCATGCGCCAGAAATGTTCCTCGGTGAAAGGATCGATGTTGTCCCACATTTCAACGCCCACCATGGGACCGGAAAACGTCACCAGCCCGGTCTTTTTATAGAGAGCAAGCTGCAAGGCGGTGATATCGCTGTAACCCACGACGATCTTCGGATTTCGGCGCACTTCGCCGTAATCAACAAGATGAAGAAGTCGTGGAGTCCCATATCCTCCACGCACAGCAACAATCGCTTTCACCGCCCGATCGCGCAGCATGTCGTTCAAATCTTCCGCCCGGTGTTCGTCGGATCCGGCCAAATAGCCGTACTGATCCATGACATGTTGACCGACTTTCACGCGATACCCAACGCTCTCAAGGTACCGAACACCCTTGTCAATCTTTTCCTGTGTGGAAGGTGTGCTCGCGGGGGAGACGATGCCGATGAGATTGCCACGACGGAGACGGGGAGGTTTAAGCGTTTTCATGTGTCAGACTCCGGGGTTAGAGGGAGGCGGGATTCGCCGGAAAGATACGAAGATTATGGGGGAAAACAAGGGAGAGTGGTTCCCCGGCTCGCTGGCCCTTCTCATCATGCAACTTTTTCTGTGTGGCCACCGTCTCACAGTAGGACAGTCCACACCTTCTCAGCAGAGCAGATGAGTGGGAGCTAGCAGGATGCGGAAAAAGACACAGAAACAAGAAAACGCGTCAGGGTGAGCGCCCGCCAGACCACACGGCGGGCTGGCCTGCCCGCCACTCATAGTTCTGTGAGGCAGGCGGGGAGTCGAACCCTGTTGTTTGCATCAACTGAGACGTTTCGACTACGCTCAACGTGACGAAGTTTTTGTTTTTCCGCACCTTGTTAGTGCTGAGAGAGATTACCGCGCCGCACTCGATCAGAAAAGGAAATCGATCACCATGGCAGAAGTGAAAAAAATCAGAGCCATCATCGTCGATGATGAACCCCCCGCCAGGAACAAGATCAGCGAACTTCTCAAGATGGAGCCCGACGTAGAGATCATCGATGAGTGTTCCAATGGGCGCGAGGCGGTGGTGTCGATTGCATCAAAGTCACCGGATCTGGTGTTCCTGGATATTCAAATGCCTGAGCTTGACGGGTTTGGTGTTATCGAGGCATTGGGTGCGGAACGCATGCCGGCGGTGATCTTTGTGACAGCGTACGATCATTACGCTGTTCAGGCATTTGAGGTCCATGCTGTCGATTACCTTCTGAAACCCTTTGACCGCCAGCGTTTCCAGACAGCTCTCGGGCGGGCAAAAGAACACCTTCAGGTCAATCAGCGTGACAAGATCAATCAGCAACTCAATTCTCTTCTTCGCCAGCTCAAGACACCCAGACCACAGTCCGAACGGTTTGTTGTGAAATCTGGTGGACGCGTGTTCTTCCTCAAGAACGACGAGATAGATTGGATCGAGGCAGCGGGGAACTACATTCGTCTTCATGTCGGCAACGAAACGCACCTCCTGCGTGAAACCATGAACGCGATCCAGAAGAAACTTGACCCAGGAAGATTCATCAGAATTCACCGGTCCACGTTCGTGAACATCGAGAAGATTAAGGAACTGCAACCGTGGTTTCACGGAGAGTATGTAGTCATTCTCCGCGACGGAACGCAGCTGACGATGAGTAGGAGTTACAGAAGTAATCTTCCTGACCTACTGGGGACAACACTGTAAGCGGGAGCTGACGTACATAGCAAAGCCACCCACGAAAGAAATCGACAATGGGGTAAACGAGCGTCTTCTCCACTCTCTCGGCATTAGACCCCATGAACCTGGCTATGGGCACCCCCACAAGCAGGAGTTCTTGACCACCTAGCCTTGAAAAGAGCCGGTCCAACACTTTTCACTTTGTTCAATCGCCCTGCAGCGCTAGAATTGTGTCAATTTCTAGAAAGAACAGCCTCCTCGCACATCAAGAGCCATTTGCACGGGCCTGCTTCTGGCCCCGCCGACCCTGACCCGCGAATCAGCTGGAAGCACCTCATCCCATAGGACATGAACAAGGTTGCTTCTTTCCGAGCAGCTTCTTATGGTAGTTCATTGATAAGGAGGCCCCGTGAGGACCATCGCCGCCCTGTTCTTCCTCTCTTCAATCCTGTTTTCCAGCATTGCTGCCCAGTCAAAGCCGAGCAATGCCTCGCTGCTCTCTGTTGTAGAATCAGAAAGAGCGTTTGCCAAGAAAAGCCTCGAGCTGGGATCCCGTGCAGCATTCATGATGTTCTTCGCAGATGATGCCGTCGTCTTTCGCCCGCACCCCGTCAAGTACAAAGAAGCCATGAAGAACGTGGCAATGCCCAAGAATCCCCTGGAGACAACACTCGAATGGGAACCGATTTGGGCTGATGTGTCGCGCAACGGTGATCTTGGCTACACCACCGGTCCCTCGGTGTGGACAGATCATACACCCGCCAACCGTCCGACGTATTTTGGCTTCTACTTCTCGTTCTGGAAAAAACAGCCGACGGGAGAATGGAAAGTGGTTTTCGATGTTGGAACGGAACTGCCGGGACCGCACAGTGGGTCAAGGGAGTTTCTCTCGCCTGCGGCGGATGAACGCGTTGTGCATCCTCCGAAGCTCAACCCTGAAGAGCAGCGCGCAAGCCTTATGGATGCCGAGCACAAATTCCTGGATTCGGCTACGAAGAACGGGGTTCAAAGAGCTCTCGGAGAGGTTCTCGACAAGGACGCGCGTATCTATCGTCAGAAATCATATCCAATCGTTGGAATCGATTCAATCCGTGTGTACTTTTCCCGGAGGCACTATCTGTCGAGTTGGGAGACCATGCAATGTGAAGTGGCAACGTCGGGGGATCTTGGGTACTCATACGGCCGCTACACGGCAGGAAACTCCAGGGATCAGACCGCCGGTGGAGAGAAGGGATATTTTCTTCACGCCTGGAGGTGCGATGCAGCATCTCGATGGAAGCTTGTAGCAGAAATTACAAGTCCGCTGTCACCCGAGACTCCAAAACCAAAACAATAGAAGTGCTCTTAATCATAAGGCAGGCATACCCTTGGATCAAAACATCACTCCGCAAAGTCCTCGTGCCACACTTGGCGACATGCCATCGAGTGAATTCCGCAAGTTTGGTCACCAGCTTGTCGATTGGGTAGCAGAGTACCTCGATCATGTCGAAGAGCGCCCCGTTTTACCGGCTGTCCAGCCAGGCGACATACGTCGGTCGCTCCCCGCTTCACCGCCGCGCAATGCCGAGCCCATGGGTCAGATAATCGCAGATATCGACCGCATTATCATGCCGGGAATTACGCACTGGAATCATCCAAGGTTTCATGCATATTTCAATTCAACCGCCAGCGGTCCCGGGATCCTCGCCGAACTGCTCAGCGCCGCACTGAATGTCAACGGGATGGTGTGGGAATCATCTCCCGCTGTCACAGAACTCGAGGAAGTTGTGCTCAATTGGTTGCGCCAGATGCTCGGGCTGCCCCAGGAATTCTGGGGCATGATTCTCGACACGGCCTCGACAAGCACACTCCATGGGATCGCGGCTGCACGGGAAGCAATGGAAGATTTGAATATCCGCGAGGAGGGCATGGCCGGCCGGCGTGAAGTGCCGAATCTACGAATCTATATTTCAGAGTTTGCCCACTCTTCCGTGGAGAAAGCTGTCATCACGCTCGGGTTCGGCGTGAATGCGATACGAAAAATTCCAGTCGACGATCGATTTTGCATGCGCACTGCCGACCTCGAGGCCGCGATTGCCGAAGACCGGAAGAAGGGCATCAGGCCGTTTTGTGTTGTGGCAACGGTCGGCACGACGTCGTGTACCAGCATTGATCCCGTGCCGGTCATTGCTGATATCTGTGAGTGCGAAAACCTCTGGCTTCACGTCGATGCTGCCTACGGCGGTTCGGCGGCCATCATACCGGAGATGCGTCACATCCTCGACGGCTGCAACCGCGCTGACTCCTTCGTCGTCAATCCGCACAAGTGGATGTTTGTCCCTGTCGACGTGAGTGTGCTGTACACGCGAAAACCGGACATCTTGCGCCGCGCGTTTTCGCTTGTACCGGAATATCTTCGCACGTCGCATGACAATGCAGTCCGGAACCTTATGGATTATGGCGTCCCTCTCGGCCGGAGATTCCGCGCCCTCAAACTGTGGTTCGTCCTGCGCTATTTTGGATGGAATGGTTTGGCGGACCGTCTTCGGGAGCACATTCGGTTGGCGAAGCTCTTCGCGGGATGGATCGACGCCCAGCCATCCTTTGAACTCCTGGCGCCGGTTCACTTCGGAACGGTGTGCTTCCGAGCTCACCCAAGTGGCATGAATGATGAGCAAACTCTCAATACCCTGAACGAACATCTCTTGCATGTGCTGAATGGAAGCCGGGAAATCTTCTTGTCGCATACGAAACTTAACGGACGGTACACGATTCGCATCGCGATCGGCCACATCAAGACACAGGAAACCCACCTGCGATATACCTGGGAGTTCATTCAGCGTGAGTTGAAAAATCTTCAGGCGTGACGCATGAACCATTCAGCAGTTCGTCGAGACCAGCCGAGGACAAGTCTTCTGGAAAAGAGATGGATCCGTTGGTTCCTGTACCTCCTCATCTGGACCGCCGTTGGCCTCTTCTTTGCTTCGTATTCATCGCTCTGGGAGCGGTTTGTCTACAAACGTCCGATCCCGTGGGACTACGCGCTCAAGACAAACCTCTCATTCTATTATATATGGGGATGCATTGCTCCTTTCGTTCTTTGGTTGGGAAAGCGATTTCCTTTTGAACGGGGAACCCGTGCACTGGCGTTGCTCGTGCATCTTCCCACAAGTCTTGTTCTCTCAACCATTCAACTGTTGGTGGCGGAGATTGTAGTGCAATCGTTCAATCCGGAGCCGCTGCACCTGTACGAAGCGTTCAGAGCAATTCAATTAACCTTCGTCGTTTATTTTCACATCAATGTCCTGACCTATTGGGCTATCCTCGGCATCGGGTATGGTTGGCAATACTACCGCAAATTTCGTGATCGGGAGATCCGGGCTGCGCAGCTCGAAGCACAGTTGACGCAAGCACAGCTGCAGGCACTGAAGATGCAGCTCCACCCTCACTTCCTCTTTAATACCCTCAACACCATCTCGTCGTTGATGCACAGAAATGTGGATGCTGCCGATGGTGTTCTCGCCCGACTGGGTGACCTACTGAGGTATTCGTTGCACAATGTCGGCGTGCAAGAGGTAACGCTCCGGGAGGAATTGGATTTTCTGCAGCGCTATCTCGAGATCGAGCAAGCACGTTTCGAAGACCGTCTGAAAATAAAGATCTCGGTCGATCCCGAGGTGCTCGATTTCAAGGTCCCTAATCTTATTCTTCAGCCGCTGGTAGAGAATGCCGTGCGCTACGCGGTAGCAACGCAAGCAAGCGGCGGCTGCGTTGAGATTACAGCAGCGCGGGTCGAAGGCCGGCTTCGACTTTCGGTTATTGATGATGGTCCGGGGCTCCCGCCGGGCTATGATCTCTCGGCGAATGAAGGTGTTGGCTTGAGGAATTGCCGGGAGAGACTCCAGCAGCTCTATGGCGATCGGCAGCAATTTATTGTTTCCAACAGGTCCCCGCGGGGCCTGGAAGTGTCAATGACGATGCCTCTGCGTCCTTTTGAGTCATAATGCGTGGATCCTGCCAGGCGCCATGCTGCGAAACATTCGCTTTGGGGAAACGTATCCCAGAAAGGATGAACTGCTTCGGTGAGCCGGATAGAGCGATGCCCTCCTCAAAAAGATCACTAAGAATGATTGCATTACCTTCCGCGTTTCTCGCCGTTTTTCCATTGTTTATCGCTTCATCGCAGGGATTGCTGCAGCGGTTTCCTTCTCCACGGCCGCCCGAGAACAAAACGCTGAGCGCCAACGCCGGTATTGCCGATGGCTACTACCGGCTCGGTATCGAGAATCTACACGAGCCGTCAAACAGCCACAGGGCCGTTGAACATTTGGAGCAGGCCGTTGAGCTTGAAGAAACGAACGCCGAATATCACTACATGCTCGCCGAGGCCTATATGGCAAGCTACCAATTTGCCGGTCTCGTTCGGATGCCGCTGGTCGCGCCGAAGGTAAGGATACACCTGGAACTGGCGGTGAAGTACAGCCCGCGAACCGTTGAATACCGCGAGGCGCTGGTTCAGTACTATGTGATTGCGCCGGCGATTTTCGGCGGGAGCTACCAGAAGGCTTATGAGCAAGCGAACGAGATTGCGAAGCTCGATCCCTATCTGGGATTGCTCGCTCGGGCTGGAATCTCTGCAGAGGAGGGGGAGGGGGAGAAAGCCATGGCGGCGTATCGCAAAGCGATCCACATGCGTCCGGCTGCATGGCAGGCTTATCAGCGGCTCGGCACCCACTACCTTACACTTGAGGAGGTCGATTCTGCCATCAAAATGTTCAAGCGATATATCGAGGTCGCTCCTGACCATGCAGAAAGCTATCACCATCTGGGCCAGGCATATCAAAAGAAGAGGATGTACGACGAAGCAATTGCCGCATTTCAAAAAACTCTCGACAAAGATCCTTCCATTACACCTCTCGTCTTCCGGATTGCTCAACTCTATGAGTTTCAGGGGAAAATGCGTCAGGCCCGTGAGTACTATCACCAGTATTGTTCCATGGTTCCGAGCGGGAGAGCGGCCGATGACGCACGCATAAAAGTCAAGGAACTCGCACGATAGCGGGACTCATGGAGAGGCTGTTTGATGCACCCCGGTGAGCAGCCGGGGTTTTTTGCACCCAGGCGATCAGGAATCACATCTCATAGTAGTCCTCGATCATTTTTACTATCTTGAATACAGAGCCATCAGCGAGAACGCCCCGGAGACCAAGCAAAGGGCAGGGAACCGCCCCGGCTGGTGCGACGTTGAACAAGTATGAAGTATTCTTAAACGGGAAAAGGTAAAGGAATGAAAAAGAAGTTCTCAGGTTGGATGCTCGTTGCTGTGATGCTCGCGGGGATGGTTATCGGTTTTCAGGGAAGAAATCTCATCTCTGCCGATAACATCTATGAGCAGCTGAAGAAGTTTCAGGATATCCTTGTCCTGACAGATAAGTACTATGTCGATCCCGTGGAGACGCGCAAGCTCACGGATGGAGCCATCAATGGCTTGCTGGACAAGCTTGACCCGCACTCGGTATATTTTCCGCCGAGAGCGTTTGAGAGAGCATCAGAAGAAATGCAAGGACTCTACCAAGGGGTCGGGCTTGCGATTCGCGCGCTGAACGATACCATTATCGTCGTCGAGCCTATGGGCGGCGGGCCGGCCGCCAAGCTTGGTATCCTTGGCAACGACCGTATTGTCTGGATCAATGACAGCTCGGCGGTTGGCTATACCGCAGATCAGGCCTCGCAGCGTTTGCGCGGACCCAAAGGAACAAAAGTCAAAGTTGGAATTGCCCGACCCGGCGCGCCAGAGATCATGACGTACGAAATCACCCGGGCCGAAATCTCCTTGACGAGCATCGATGTTGCCATGATGGTGAACGGTGAGGTGGGGTATGTCGCCGTGAACAAGTTCGCAACAATTACAAATGATGAGATGGTCAAGAACCTGCGAGACCTCCGGTCCCAGGGGATGAAGCGGCTCATTCTCGATCTTCGGGGAAATCCCGGTGGAGTGATGGAAGAAGCGGTGAAAATGGCGGATCTCTTCCTCGATGGCGGCACTAAAGAGAAGCCAAAGCAGATTGTGTACACGAAGGGCCGGTCGCCGGAAATGGAAGAGAAGTATTTTGCGGGTACGGGACAAGAATATGAAAAGCTTCCGGTCATCGTGCTGGTGAACAATGCGTCGGCGAGCGCCAGCGAAATTGTGGCGGGGGCAATTCAGGATTGGGACCGCGGCCTCATTGTGGGCGAAACCAGTTTCGGCAAGGGATTAGTGCAGCGACAATGGCCTTTCGGCGATGGGTCCGCCTTTCGGCTGACCATCGCACGGTACTACACGCCGAGCGGAAGGCTGATTCAGCGTTCCTATGAGGGAAAGGATAAGTCGGAGTATCAGCGTGAAGCGTTCCAGCGGAACGAGCAGGAGGGGGACAATCTGCAGCACAAGAAGGATGCGGCCCTCAAGGCGGACTCCTCCCGTCCGGTCTTTCACACAAACAATGGACGGCTTGTGTACGGCGGGGGCGGTATCACACCCGATTACATTGTGAAGAGCCCTGCTGCGACGGAATCATTCGGGAATCTTCAACGACGAGATATGTTCTTCCAGTTCGTGACAAGCTATCTCGATGCACAAGGGCAGGCTTTGCGGTCAACCTACGGACAGGATGTGCAGCGCTATGTTCGCGCATTTCCGATCTCCGAAGAAGTAGTTCAGGAATTCCGCAATTTTGTGAAGACGAAAGGCGTCACGGTCGACGAAAAGGATCTGCAAAAAGATCTCGTCTTCATCAAGGCGAGGCTGAAGGCAGAGATAGGACGTTCACTCTGGGGGAACGGCGGTTGGTATCGCGTGATGCTGGAGGTCGATCCGCAATTCCAGAAGGCGATCACGCTCCTGCCGGAAGCGGTGAAATTTGCTAAGCTGAATTAGTTACTCGGCATAATCCTTACTCTTCAGAAAGGCTCGTCCGGTCGACGCGACGAGCCTTTTCCTTTTTGTGGACACACCCGGCAAATTCAGACAGTTCAGCCCAGTGATAGCCAGCAGCATTACTTGAGGAAGGTTATTCTGTGAACGATCCGCGGAAATTCTTAGGTAAGAGTGCCATGCAAATGTTCCGGGCGGTCTGCAGAAAACATCACAGACCGCCCGTTGCTAATCCCACTTTGTCGCCCTTAGCGCCGATCTCATTTGGCGAGCGACAACGTCACACCCCAACCCTCCGGATCATCGGGCGGGGAGTCGTTCCAATCGTTGTAGGCGTGTGAATCGTCCGTTTCATAGAAAAGAAGATACCGGCCCGCGGGAAGAGTGATCGCTCCGTCGAAGACTCGGTTCTTGCGGGCGCCACCGGCGTGCTCTGTCATCCTGTATCGCATTTCCCAAACCACTTTTCCTGAAGCAGCATCCTCGATCCAGGCATAATCGCTCATGTCGTTGCCGCTCCCCTCACCCAAAGCATAAATGTGGATCTCGCTTTTCTGAGTGAGCGAGAACTCCTTCCGTCGCCGCTCGTCGCTGCCGACCCGGACAATGCTTGCCAGCGCTGAGGGGTCACGCAGTTCTTCAACAGCAGCGACATCCTTTGGATCGAAATGCTCAGTGGCGGCGCTTACCGTAATGCCCCAATGTTCCGGGTCGAACGGGGCAGATGAATTCCAGTGCCGATAGGAGTGTGAATTGTCAGTGACAAAGTGGACACTGTAAGTGCCCTTGTCAAGGTGGATCACCCTGTCCACCATCCGGTTCTTCCGGTCCCCGCCTGCGTGGCTCGTTTCGTCATATTCCATGGTCCAGACCTTGTGGCGGCTTGATGCATCCGTGATCCAGCCGTAGTCGTCCATCTCCGCGTCTCGTCCCTCGCCGATTGCAAGAATGTGCACATCCATCGCCTTTTTCAATGTGAAGCTCTTGGAGAGCGATTCATGATCACCCATGCGCGTAAGGGCGACAATGATGTTCTTCTCTTCGGCGGCTTTGTACTCAAATGTCTTGGCATACTTCTTCATCGCATTGTCATTAAGCCATACGGTCATTCCCCAGAATGAGGGATCATAGGGAGGCGCAGCATTCCAGTCTTTATACGAGTGGGAGCCGTCGGTAACAAAGAATGCGGCGTACTGCCCGGCGGGAAGCGACAGCGTTTCCCGAGCCTGCCTGTTTTTGCTCGCGCCGCCGGCCTCATGGGTATTACGATCATTCATTTCCCAGACCCGCGCGCCCGTTTTCGTATTGATGATCCACCCGTAGTCGAACAGGTCCTCGTCGCGGCCCTCCCCCAGAGCGTACACCGTGACATCTGCTGGCTTCTCAAGTGAAAAACCTTGTTGCACATAGCTGTTGTCCCAAAGAGCAGAAAGAGACACAATACTGTTGTTCCTGAAGTGCTCATGCCACCCGTCCACTCCATCGCGTCCCGCGTTTTGACCCGCTCCCCGGATCGTCAAAACCATGTTGCGATAGTCACGGTCGCGCCGGTTTCCGTCGAAGATACGTCCGGCAATGAAGTCAATGAAGTCGCTAAAACTACCTATGTCGTTGCCCGACTCGGTGTATGAAGCAAAGTAGACCTCGTAGTTTCCTTTGGGGAGCTGAACAGTCGCATCGTAGTCAGCGAGCCCACGGCTCCGCGAGCGCTGACGCGCCCGATAAAGTTTCCAGACAACCTCCCGCGTGTCGGCGTTGAGAATCCAGGCAGATGAACCGACGCCGCGATAAAGGTCACTGGCGGCGACGGCGTGAATGGAAATCTCCTGAGGGGAGTCCAGCGTGAATCCGTCACTCTTGATCTCGTCTCCACGGACATCGCGTACCTCTGCGAGTATGTTGTTTTGAGCACACAGGGATCCCAGAGAGACAACGAGAAAGAATGGAAGGAACAAAGCCAGTTGCTTCATGATAAGGCCTCCAGTAGGGTCAACAAGAGTAGTGAGTCCGTTCCTTCTTACGGGAAAAGGGGGATTTTTGTTTCCTTCTGAAGGAACTAAGATGTCTCGGTCAAAAATGAACGGTCAAGCCAAGTGTGGGGAGTATCGGCCAGAGGGTCATTTCCTGGACGTACGGCTGCCCGTTGCTGTTGAAACGATAACGGTAGGACTGAACGTTTGTAAAATCAAGGACATTGCTGATGTCGAGAAATGCCGAAGCGGAGAGACCGAACACATCGAACTGTTTCCCCGCCCGCAGGTCAACCCGGCGGTACGCAGGAAGCGTGGCGCTGTTCTTCGGTCCCTGAACCCAATCCCATCGGCGCGCTGCGGTATTGTACTGCGCGACGGAAGGCGTGTAGGCATATCCACTTCCGTACTGGGCGCGGAGGTTTGCACTCCACCCGCTCCCAAGTTCGCAGTCGGCGACGAGCGACAGCGTGTGGCGCTGATCGGTGAACCGGGGGTATTCCCCGATTTTGTCGGTGAGCAGATCCTCGCGGGCGTCCAGCAGGCTATAGCTGATCCATCCGAAGAATCGAGGAAGGCTCATGGCAACATACAAGTCGAAACCGCGTGCGGAGCCCTTTGCATCGTTCCTGCGCGAGTAGGTGATGCGTCCGCTGCTGGTGCGTGCGGAGGAAATGAGATTGTCGTATTGTTTATGGTATAGCTCGAGCTTGAATGTGAGGGTCTTCGCGCCTTCCTCGTCAAAGAGAATCGTATACTCCGCACTGAGAATATAATGGAGAGCTCTTTGTGCTTTTGTGTTGGTGTCGGATGAGAAGGAATAGGCAAGCTGGCGGTAAATGGGGGACTGGTAGAAGAAGCCCCAGGCAGCCCGCAGGGTCGTCTGTTCGAAGAGTCGATACGCGAGGTTCACTCGTGGACTCAGGTTCAGATCTTGGTTGATCCCGAAGTAGTCGAGTCTCGCGCCGACGTTCAGAATCAGACGCTCGTCGAGTTGAATGACATGCTCGGTGTAGGCGGCGACTTTAAACGAACGCGCATCGATGTGTTCGTCAGCATCATCGATGGCGTCTTCGACCTGGTGTGTGCTTGTCGTATCGGGATAGCGAGAGGTATTCGAGCGCTCGTCGATGGTGCGGTAGTTCACAAGTTGCTGACCATAGAGAATGTTCTGGTAGCTGGCACCGAGGTCGAGCTCGTAGTAGGGTGTCAGCTGTATGGCTACCGAACTCTTGGCTTCAAACGTGCGGATGGTGAGATCGTTTGAGTAGAGCTGCTCACGCGTTGATCGGTAAAAGTAATTTGGCGTTGACTGGATGTCGCGTGAGAAATCATTTGAGTTGTAGCTGTATTCTTCCTCGATTTGTTCGTAGAGAGAGAGTTCGTTTCTCAGCAAGGTGCCGCTGGAAAAAACATGGGTGCTTTGAGCATCAATCAGGTTGCTGATGTACCTGGCATTTTCTTCTTCGTAAGAACCGCCCAGCTCGCGGAATGTTGCAGATTTTCCCTTGTACGTACCGCTATAGCTCACCGGCCCGCTTGTAGTCGTGGTCGGGTCGAAGGAAAACTTATCACCCGCATGGATAAATTCAAACTGCAACTTGTTGCTTGGAGAGAGCGAATAGGTCAAGACTCCCTGAACATCGTAGAACGACGGATGGACAGACTCATCAATGTTGAGGAATGACATCGCATATTCGACGTAGCTTTTGCGCGCGCCAAGGATGAATGAGCTTTGTGATGTGAGGGGACCTTCCAGCAAGGCATCGAAGTTTGTCATGCTGAGAGTGGCGCTACCCTGCAGTCGATCACGGCTCCCCTCCCGGTATTCGATGTCCATCACGGAGCTTAAGCGGTCGCCATACCTGGCGCTGAAACCTCCGGTGACGAGAGTGACCTTGCGCATCATGTCAATGTTGAAGATGCTGATGCTCGCGTTGGGAGCTTCTTTGACGTGGAATGGCTCATACACCTGCGCGCCGTTGACGAGAACGAGGTTTTCGTCCGATGTTCCGCCGCGCACGTTGAATCTCGCGCTGAACTCATTGTTGGATGAAATTCCGGGGAGAGTCTGGATTGATCGGAAGACGTCAGGAATAATACTCGTTGTCTCCACGAGTCGCTGGCTCTGCATGGCGAGTGCGCTCACATCGGTTTGCCGAACCTGCGCTGTGGCACTCGAGTAGATTGTAACCTCTTGCAGCAGGATGTCAGTTGGCGTGAGCTTCACGTGAAAGGTTTGATCCTTCGCCCGCATATCGATTTGTCGCGATTCGGTCCGGTAGCCCACAAGGTTCAAGAGAAGGTCATACGTGCCGGGCCGGAGAGACAGAGAGAAGGCCCCATGCTCATTTGTCGAAGTTCCGAGGCCCGTGCCCTTCGCAGTGAGATTCACATAGGGAAGAAGTTCATCTGTTGAGGCATCCCTGACGGTGCCCGACAGACGATAAGTTTGTGCTGTTGATGGGAGCGGGATGTTGGTCACAAGCAGCAAGAGGCACCACGCGGGAAAAATCAAGCTTCGTGGGGCCGCTCTTCGGCCTTCGTTCGGCAAGCCCCCGGGCAGCAGATACCCGGGCATAAGATTACGCCGAAGTTTTCGAGGGTCCTGATTCACTGGTTGCCGACAACTCAAAGCATAATAGTAGATTTCTCGGGCAAGAGTCTTGAGTCTCACAACTGTTTTGGACAAGTTATGTGCCAAAATAGAGAGTTTTTCTGAGAAATCACGTGTGCGGTTGCGACCCTCCCTCCAAGTGCAGTGGAAGCAAAGCGTTAGGAAGCGGTGCAATGAAGGATTGCCGAGTCGCGGCTTTCGTCTTGACATTCCCTCTAAAAACATTTATAATCGTCTAGATGAAACCGAGTTTTAGTAATAAAACGCATTCATCATTCCCTTTTTCCACTCTATTATCCTCCTGTGCGATTCAACTCTGGAAAAAATCCCGGATTGAATTACCGAGGGCAGGAATGTGCAGGAACGGATTTCTTGTGCCGGTGGCACGAAACCCTCAACCAGGCTGTTGATCTCACCCCCATCGTTCACTCTTGATGAAAGAAGGGAGGTGCTGAGAGAAAAACTGCTACAACCGCGTTCTGGTGTCATCCGCAGTACTGTTGACACCGCTACCCAACTTGTTTTGAGTTCTGCAGATTCCTCAATCTTTACTCTCTAATCACTGATTTCATTCTACATCCAAGGAGCAACATCATGAAACACTCCTGGTGCAAAGTTCTCCTTATGATGATCCTCGTGGTCCTATCGACGCTCGTGGCGTTTGCGGGAAACGGTAAGATCACCGGGGTGGTGAAGGACGCCGCCACCGGTGAAGCCGTTGTCGGTGTCAACGTTGTGATCGAAGGGACGATGATGGGTGCCGCAACTGACGCGAAGGGCGTCTACATGATTCTGGCCGTTCCGCCCGGCATGTATAACATCGTTGCCTCGTCGGTCGGTTACGCACGCGCCGTCGTGCGGGAGGTTCAGGTACGATCGGATCAGACCGTGACGCTCGACATCAGCATGCGCAGCGAAGCTGTTGGCATGCAGGAAGTTGTGGTCGTGGCTGAACGGAAGCTTGTGGACAAGACCCTGACACAAACACGAACCGTTGTCTCGTCAGGCGAATTGAACAATGCGCTCCCGGTGTTCTCAGTTCAGGAGCTCCTGAACACAACGGCCAGCGTGTTCAAGGGCCGTATTCGTGGCAGCCAACGGGAAGAAACGAAAACCCTGTTGGACGGAGTCGACGTCACAGACCCATTCCGAAATGTCGACTACATTGGTGCAGGGGACGCAAGCCCTGCTCAGACATACAATCGTGTCACCAAACCGTATGAAGCAAATGGAACCACTATCAATCTAAACTCCTCTGGCTTGTCAGAGCTCAACGTCATCGCTGGCGCTGCGAATGCTGAGTATGTTGCTACTACGGCTGGCATCTACAGCGCGGGCTTACGTGAGGGGCGGGGAGCCTGGACCGGTCGGGTGTTTTTCCGAACTGGCGGTGGCGGCTTCGATCGGTTTATGAAGGGGGTTGGCTATTTCGGGCCTGCATTTTATCCTGCGTCTGATACAGCGAAGTACTTCACAAACAAACGCACGCTTCAGATATCAGGTCCGGCGAAAGCAGCTCGCTATATCTGGACACCCGGCAAGTATGAGATTGGAGAGTCACCGACGTATGACGCTGAGGTTGCTGTCGGTGGATCGGTGATGGAGAACCTCGGTCTCTTTTTGACGGGCAGGCTGTACGACACCCACGGCTTCATGCCCAACGAGTTTTCGCGTGAGGCAAACATCACCGCAAAACTCAACTATGATTTCACAAAGAGCATGAAACTTGTGGCGAGCGGAGTGCTTCAGGACCGGGGACAAATCTTCGGCTGGAAGAACCGGCAATACAACGACGCATCACGGTTTTTCCTTGAGGGGGTGCCGTTGTACGACGGGTATTCCTTCGTAGGCAGTGCGAAGTTTACTCACTTTCTGACACCCGAGACATTCTACGAAGTCCAGGTAAGCAATGTCAGCAAGTCCAACCGCATTGGGTTCATCGATAATTTCACCGACAGCAATGGCGATGGGATCCCCGAAACCTACGACCCGTCAAAGGGCTCGGCGGACTTTCTAGTTCTCGGTTTTGATACCGCAAAGGTCAAACGTTTCATTGGCGCGCTTGGATCGGGAAGGTTCTTCAATAACAACAATGACGATACTCAGGGACTCGATCCAACAATCACTACGATCACCGGCGGGGCCAATGTGCTCGCAAATCCGACCTATTATTATGAGAATCTTCAAACAGCCACTACAACGCTGAAGGCAGATTTCACGAGCCAGTTCACCCTCAACCACCAGCTGCGTGCAGGTGCACAGGTTCGGCTGCACGGCGTGAAGCAAGACCGGCGCACGACCGTCATCAACCCAGGAGTGATCGACCCCGCGGTTGGCGTGTTCCTTGAGCAGTACGACATGAAGCCGATGGAGCTTGGATTCTATGCTCAAGACCGAATCGAATTCTCCGGTTTCATCATGAACATTGGTGCGAGACTTGACGGATTCGATCCCGATGCTGCCGAGTTCATAAACTTCTATACGCCCTATATTTACCCGCCGACCGGAAGCTCCAATGTCGGCCCGGCATCATCCTTTGTGCCATTACGAGGCGACAAGGTGAAGACGAAGTGGTTCCTCTCGCCGCGTGTCGGAGTGAGCCATCCAATTACGGAGAACGCAACAATGTACTTCTCCTTCTCGCGGTCGAGTCAGACCCTCCCGTTTTCGCAATATTACACCGCCTATCAGAACGTCAACAACCCGGCGCTGCCAACCCAGTTCCGCATAAACCAAGATCCTTACAAGTCGACAAACTATGAATTTGGCGCAAGCTGGGAGTTCTTGCCACGCGTCTCTGTCAATGCAAACGCGTACTTCCGAGAGGTGGAAAACTATGTACGCACCAGCTACGGCTTGACGGGCCTCCAACGACAAATCGTGTCAACGTACTATGTGACCTTCAATACTGGGTACGCCGACGCACGAGGAGTCGAGGTCACGCTCAATATTGGTCAATACTCCTTTGCAGATCTCGTGAAGGTGACGGGTCGCATCAATTATGCATGGAGCGTTATCAAACAGGTGAGCAACCCATCCTCCCTTATCAAGAGTGCGTTTGCCAGGGGGACAGCCGACAGCGTCTATACACAACTTCCCTTTGATGATGCGAAGAGCTGGAAGGGGTACGAGATCAATGTCGGCGGCGGACAATCCGTACTTGGAGCGGGGTTCGACCGCACACATCGATTGGGATACGCTCTCTCGCTGCAATTCCCGTACGACATCTTGTTGTCTGTTCTTGGCACGTATTCGAGTGGCTTCCTCTATACGAACCCCACAGTAGATAACCGGACCGCCCGTCAGCTTGCGACCGCTCCATCAAACAGCTCAGTTGACGTGCGCGTTGAGAAGTCTCTGGTTTTCGCCGGCAAGCGTCTTGGCGTGTTCATGGACATAAAGAATCTATTCAACAAGCAGAATATCCTTGCGTATGCCACCGGGACAGGAACAAGCCAGTTGATGTTCTATCAACAGGGCGATCCGACCGGAGAATACCAGAGGGCGATTCTGCCCGAAGGCACAAGTGTCTATGATCTGCCTCGGCAAGTGTATGTCGGAGCGTACTTTGAGTTTTGACATGCGAAGTGTCAGCCAAATCTAAGGAGATTATATCATGGTTCACAAAATCCTAACACAAGCACTTGTCGTTCTTGGTCTGATACTCATGCTTGTCTCAGCAGTAAGTGGTCAGACCGATGCGACGCGGCAAGGGTCAGCACCGTCCAGTGCGGGTTGTTTTGTTGCGGGCGATTGGTGGGACGGCATTACGCCTGACAATTTTACACCGTATAGCGACATTCGCTGGTTCTACAACAATGCCGCAGATGCAATTAACAACCAGACCTTCATGCACCTGGGCAACCAGAACAGGAGCTGGAATGTCCCAACAACGATGTGGCCGGGTGGTTGGAACTACTGTCAGACGTGGTCACATAACATGCGGATCGTTGAGTACGATGCCAGCGGAACGCTCTTTCCGAATTCGCCCTGGAGCAGTCCGGCCAAAGCGAATTATGCATTCGGAACATATGGATCGAAGATACCGGGCGCAGGCGACCCAACGCGAGATTACTATCGCTTGACGAAATGGGTTGATGCGAACAGTCGCACGCAGGTCATCTATGAAGTCGGCTTTCCTACAACGCTTGGTGTCGATATCAAAATCGTTGCCAGGCAGTTTACCGTGAACTGGGCGAACCTCAACGACTTCATTATATATGAGATAACGCTGACGAACACGGGCAAGATCGATATGAACAAGGACGGTGTGGTAGAAATTAACAACCACAAGATCAACGCCCTCTGCATGGGATGGAATGGTGTCCCGAGCGTTAGCCAGTTTATTAACACCAACGGTGTCCGGAGCAATGACTTCAACGTTGGTCGCAACACCGGCTATGTTGGTGACAATGATCCATCTGGGAATCCATGGGACATGGTTGTCTCGTCGTTCCCCGGGGTTGATCCGACGCGGCTGCAGCCCGACCGCACCGTCGCGAAGGGTAAATACAACCTGGGTGTGAACGGCGCCGGGACGTTGAAATCGTATACTGATGTCTGGACGTTCAACTCATTCCTTGGTGTGAAAAAGGGAGATGGGAACCCGGCAAACGCTGACAAGAACACAATTTTTGGAACTCACCCGATCGGCACAGGCACTCAACGAGGGTGGTACCACTCAGTGATGCAGGGTAACGGATTAAACGGGCGCGGGGGTGATGTCGCTCCGACACAAACATCTCCCGAAGAACTCCATAAGATCTTCATGGGGGCTTGGTACAAGAACGGCGGCAAGGACAACAACGCAGGAACCCAAGACTTCAATCCCAATCCGAACTTCTTCTCCGGTGGCACAGCCGGTAATCCTTTGACATTTGTGCCAAAAACATCGGGAGCGACAAGACCCAATGGAGATAAGAAACTCTATTCGGAGGAAGTCGGCACCGCGGCATTCAGCCAGGGACCGTGGGAAGATGGAAAAGCAGACGCGACCACGAACTACCCGACAGGCTTCGGTACGTGGACAAAGGGATTCATCTTTGAGCATACCTACGGCGGCGACATCATGAATTCCGTTGGTCCGTTCTCCCTGGATGTCGGTGAGTCGATTACCGTTGTTTGGGTCAGCGGTGGAGGCTACAGACTTGAGGGTATCCAGCGTGCCCTGTTGGCCGCACGATGGTCGTACGAAAACGCATGGGGCTCGGCGCCTGGAGGTTACAAAGAGACCGTTCTGCCGACACCGCCTCCTGCGCCTGAACTGACCATTGAGCGGATACCAGTGATAGGGAAGCCGCTGATTCGATGGGATGCGCGCGCAGAAAGTGATCCACTCTTCAAAGGATACAAGGTTTATCGTGCACAGAGCATACCTCAGGTAATCTTCCTTAACGGGGGAATGCGGGGAATGGATCGGTATCAGGAGCAGATGGATCTTGGCGTTACGAAATCCGATCTTCTCAAACCGGTCAATCCCAAGTTCGATGCGGTGTATGAAGTTCAAACGCTAAAGAATCCTAACCTGTGGGGACCGTATAGCCTCATAAAGGTGATTCCGAAAGAGCAACTCTCCCAATATGCAAACGCAAGCGGGAGCTACAAGTATGCGTATGAGGATAGGGACGAACTTGTGATTCTCGGCGGCACCTACTACTACTATGTCGCCGCGTACAAGGAGGGGTCGTTCACCGGCCCCGGTGGTGCTACGACAAGTCGGATTGAATCACACAAGGTCAACGTCAATGGCCGCAGCGGTCTATGGATGGGCACTTATCCATTTGCGGATAGCCCGCTAAACTCCTTCCTGCCGAAGGATCAGCCAAGCCTAAAGAGCCTTGGCGTTGGTTATGTGGTCTCGATTGAAGTGCCGACCGCGTCAGAGGTCGCCAGCGGTGCAAAGAAAATCTATGTGAAACCGAATCCTTACAAGCGCAAAGCCTTCTTTGATGTTGACATCGAGCATAAGGTAGCTTTTGTCAACATCCCCGATCAGTCGAAGATCACGATACTGGATGTTTCAGGACAAATCGTGTTTCAGCAGACGATCACAAGTCCGACGAGCGGAACCTTCTTCTGGGATCTATACTCCAAGGATGGGATGGAGGTTGCTAACGGATTGTATATTTACATAGTGGAATACCCAGGCGGCATGGCGCGTAACTACTTGACCATCATGAGATAGGTAGGACGGGCCAACGACCTATGACTTTCTAACCAAAGTGTTTAAGAGGAAAACGACCATGAAATCATTAAGATCTGCACTGATCATCCTTTGTTTGCTTGCGCTGATAGTTGATGCTCCGGCACAAGTCCGAAAGGCGGGTCTCAACGCAGCTGCCTTCCTCAAGGTGGGAGTCGGGGCTCGCAATGTCGGATTGGGATCCGCGAGCACATCCGTCACCGAGGATGTGGGCCAGATGTTCTGGAATCCGGCGGGCATTGCCCTCCGGAATGAACAGCTGCAAGCTACATTTTCGTACAACAAATGGATAGCCGACCTGAACCATAACGCGTTTGGAGTATCGTACAAGCTCGAAGATATAGGCACAATTGGCATTGGCGCCATCATGTTTGGTGTCAATGGAATCCCGGCCTATCGCGATATTGCGCCACCTGGCATGGAGGCTTTCGCAACTGATTTTTCAGCAACGGACACATATAACTACCAGGACCTTTCCCTCCAGGCCACGTTTGCACGCAACTTTTCAGACCAGCTCACACTCGGCGTCACCATGAAATACATCAGTGAGAATATTGACGACATGACAAAGGGAGCGTTTGCCGTCGATTTGGGTTCCATCTACAATATCGGCACCCTCGGCAATATTATCCACGACTGGAAGATCTCAGCACGACTCAGCAATCTTGGCTCGGGTATTCGGTATTATGATGTCGAGTCGCCTATCCCGATCACCTTTGGCGTTGGCACTTCGTTCAAACCCCTCAAGGACGAAAAGATCGGCGAGCTCCTTATTGCTGTTGATGCCGTGAAGCCACAGGATAGCCCGCAGCTCTTCTATGTGGGTGGTGAGTACACCTTCGGCAAATTTCTATCGGTGCGGGGCGGCTACAAACTTAACTATACCGGCGCCGAGGACAATGGAACGAGCACGCGTAAGGCCATCAAGCAGTCAATTGAAGGACTTACGCTCGGTGGCGGCGTGAGTCTGGAAGTGGATGGGTATGCGCTGCGGTTTGACTATGCGATGACATCGATGGATATTCTTGATGCCGTTCATCGTATCACGCTTACAGTCGGTATGAAGTAAGGGAACTCCGTCGCAGTGACCGCTTTCTGCCCGATGACTGAACTTTGGCTCGGGGGAGCTTGTGCGACGAAGCTCATTCGAAAAATGGGGTAATCTCCTCTTTAGGGTCTCCCCGAAGTCAAGGGGTTCACCCGAAGCGTGATTACCCCATTTATATATTGGTCTGTCGCATGTCTTCGGAATTCTCGGTGGTTCGACTACCTGCCCGCCGTGAGGACTCTCTCAGGGCTGGCGGGCGCTCACCACAAGTTTTCGATTGTCGACCGAAAGAAAATCCCGACTTAGATCTTGACTGAAAGGACAACAGTCTGAACTACCGTGGATTTCCCCTTTTGCCTACATCCGTTATTGGCAGCTACTCGTTTCCCCGGTGGCTCGACCATATTCGTGAGCAGGGCGCCAAGGGTAGTCTCACCCCCGCGCAGGTGGAAGAGGCCCATGACAATGCGGTCAAATCGGTCATCAAAGACCAGGAACTGGCGGGCGTGGATATCATCACAGACGGCGAGATACGCCGCGAGACGATGGTCTACTTCTTTTCAAAGCGGATTTATGGTTTCGATTTCGATCACACCAGGATGCATGCAATCGGCAATCTTGATCCATCAATCCAAATGCCGGATCCAGTCATTAACAAGAAGGTGAAGTGGCAAGAGAGTCTGAACATGGACAGGCACTTCAGGTTCCTGAAGGATCATGCTGTCGCTCAGACGAAGGTCTGTGTTACCGGGCCTCAGATGCTTGCGAAGCGTGCAACGAACGAGTATTATAAAGATGAGAAAGAACTGATCTTCGATCTGGCCGGGATTTTGAACAAAGAACTCCGGGGACTTGTCGATGCCGGCTGCGATTTTATTCAGATCGATGAACCGGTGTGGGTGGGATTTCCGCAGGACATGCCATGGCTCGTTCAAACCTTCAACAAGCTTGTTGAAGGCGTCAAGGCGAAAATCGCACTCCACGCATGCTACGGCAACTACCAACTCAAGAAGCTTTTCAGCGGACAGTATGCCGAGCTGTTTCCCGCAATCCTCGATACGCACTGTCAGCAAATCTGTCTCGAGTTTGCTGTCTCCGATGGGATAAGGCTTGAGCTCTTCAAGCAGTATCCAACGGACAAAGAAGTTGGTGTTGGCGTGATTGACGTGAAGGATGAAGACGTTGAGACGGCTGAGGTGGTTGCCAAGAGAATTCGCCGGGCACTTAAGTACATACCGGCAGAAAAAATGACGATCGTTCCTGATTGCGGCATGAAGTTCATGCCGCGTGACCGGGCGTTCGGGAAATTGAAAGCAATGGTCGAGGGGACGAGGATCGTGAGGAAAGAACTAGGAGTAAAATCCTAATATCGAAATACGAAACAAATTCAAAGCACGAAATCAGAAGAAGAACAAAACCCCTTTTTGAGGCGCTTACATCACACCGGCTTTTGAATTTCGAGTTTCGTGCTTCGAATTTTCGATTGAGGCAGAGCCATTCCGACATTCCTTTGGCTTCGAAATCTTAGTGATTTCTTTGTTGGAAGCCTCCGCAGTTCGCGCCATTTTGACCGGGAGGCATATGTCCGCCAGCTCGCGGAACAGGGCTTCACGCATCTCACCGTCAATGGCCTTGGAGTCGATCAGCCCTTTGAGTCCGGCCCTCCGGGCGACGTCTATTCCTGGTTCTATGATTACAGCCCCGATCTTGACCAGTTTGTCTCAAGCGCGCTTGTCCACGGCACCTATCCAGAAGAGCACCTTGCCGCAAACCTCGCCTTTCTGAAGTCAAACGCTGCCCTGGCTCTGAAATATGGGCTTGTACCGGGGCTTCATATCAATTCACCGCGGTCGATGCCCGAAGAATTCTGGTTGCGTTATCCGTTTCTTCGCGGTGCCCGCATTGATCACCCGCGCGAAAGTTTTCGTCCGCGGTACACACTCGCAATGGCTCACCCGGTTGTCCAGCAACATTACAGGGAACTTGTCCGCAATCTCCTGAAGGAAGTCCCGCAACTCGGATTTATCCACATATGGACGAACGACAGCGGGTCGGGATTTGAATTTGTAAGCTCGCTCTATGCCGGCCGCAACGGAGGGCCGTACCTCATCCGTGAGTGGAAGAGTGATGATGAAATTGCGCGTAAGGCGGCTGAGAATGTTCTGACATACTATCGGCTCCTGCGCGATGAAGCGAGGAACGTCAATCCCGAGTTCCGGGTGATTTGCGACCTTGGGTCATTCTATGCTGAGAGAAAATACATCGCTCCCGGTTTGGGAAACGGACTCGATGCTGGCGCCTTTGGCTCCTTTGAGGGCTCTGAAAGCGCAGCAGAACGGGCGATGTTGAAGGAGGCGGGGTCACTCGTCCACAACAAGCTCGACCTCGGCAGCAACAACGTTTTGGGAGTTCCCTATCCGTATCTGTTGTACGAGCAGCTCCAGGCCGCTGTAAGAGGTGGGGTTACACACCTCCTCACAAATGCGACACCGCACTCGTTGGCACCCTATGATATCAATGGTGAAGTCATACGGGCATTCCAACAATCGGCCGATGTCAGCCTTGAGACAGTCCTGTGTGATGCCACAGGTCGCTGGGTCAGTGCGCCGCACAGAGAGGATCTTGTGGATTTGTGGAAGCTCTCCGACGCTGCTGTGCGCTCCTATCCAAATGACATTCCCTACAGCACGTTCGCTTTTCCGTGGTTTCGGCTCTGGGTACGGCCCTTCGTTCCCAATATCGATGCCATTCCGGAAGCCGAGCGGTCGTACTATGAGAGGTACCTGCTCGCGACCTTCAACAATCCAGCCAGGGTTGATCTGAACAATGATATGATGTGGAATTTTCTTGCAGTAGAAGAAGCGGGTCGCAAGAAGGAAATAATCGATCGTACCGTTGTTCCGCCTCTGAATCAGGCGCTGGCAAAATCACACACAGTGTTGCAGGACAGTAACTTGACGGCTGCAGACCGGATTGTTTTCCACGATTTGCATGACCGGCTTTGGGCAGCTCGTTGCTTCTATTTGACCATGAGGAACTCGGTTGCATGGACAGAATCGGTGCACGGTACGATGAACGCCGCGACGGAGAAAGAAAAAGAGCGATTCCGCTTTCTCTGTCGTGCGATGATGCAAAGTGAGATTGAGAACACGAGAAATCTGCTGAAACTCTGGGGAGAAAGCACAGTCGACTGGATGCCTGTTTCCCGGTCCAAAGAATCACTCCACATCTACGATGAGCATTTCGGTGACCACCTTCTCCGGAAAATAATGCTGATGGAACGCCACATTGACGATGAGCCGTACATCGATCCGGACTATATGTGGAGAATGCCAGAAGAGAGTTTGTAGCTGAGAGTTTCAAGTTGAAAGTTGAAAAAGGAAAAGTGAAATGCTGCATAGAGTCGATATACGATATCCGATAAGCGAGATGGAGAAAAGCAGAAAAAGGATGGAGTCTGCATATCGGTTCAAGTGGTTCGACAGGGCGCCCGTGTTCCTGGGAATCGAAGCCCGGTACCTTCTTCACGAGCGGGGCATCACGTTCGCGGAGTATTTTGTGGATCCGAAGACGCAGTTGATTCACCAGCTTGAGAATCTCAAGTGGCGGATTGAGAATATTCCGGACGATTGGTTTACAGCGCCTGTCCTCACGATCTCGCCGGACTTCCAGAATGTCACCAACTCAAGCGGATGTGGGTGTGAAATCTTCTGGCAGGAGAACGAGACTCCTCAAGCCGTTCAACGCATCAGCACGCTCGATGAATTGACACACTATAGACTGCCCGACTGGCGGGAGACGCTGTGGGGAAAGCGGCTCGGGTGGTACTATGAGATGAAAAGGCTGGTCGAGGATGTCGATGTCCGGCTCAACGACGAGCGCATCCCGGTACAAGTTACGCTTGGCATCAATGCCGACAGTCCGTTTATGGCGGCGGTTGATCTTGCGGGACCGAACTTCTACACCTGGCTCCTTGAAGCTCCCGAAGAGTGCGGGTCACTCTTAGGGCGAATCACAGACCGCTACATCGAAGTGGAAACAGAGTTTCGGAGAATCTCCGACCGGCTCCTCAATGACGGCCTGGACTATTCAGACGATTCAGCCCAGATCATATCGTTGGAACAGTATCGCGATTTTTGTGTCCCCGTTGGCCAACAACTCTATGGGCTCTTTGGGAACAACCTGCACAGCGGCCGCACGATGCACTTGTGTGGAAGAAATGTCCACCTCCACGAGGCGCTGCTCGACGAACTGCACATCACCATGCTTACGGGGTATGGTTCCGGCAACTTGCCGGAAGAAATGGGGTACCTCAATGGGAAAATCGTTCTCCACGGAAATGTTGACCCGCTGACGCTCTTTGAAGGAACTCCGCAAAGCGTAGAGACGGAGACAATGAGGATACTCAACACGCTGGCTCCTTCGGGCGGAATCATCCTGGGGGATGGCTACAATGTTGTCCCGGCGTCGCCGCTCGCGAACCTGGAAGCCATCCGAAAAGCAAGTCAGGCATATGGGGTGCCCGAAAAGATTGCTGGCACCTCTGCTTGAACGAAGAGACGGAACACTTATGAAAGAAACAACTCTCCGATCGGGGCATCCGCAGATTGATGCTCTCTATCCACGAATTCAGAACTTTTTGAGAAACGATGTCACCGAGTATTCCATGCTCGGATCGCACGTTCGTGGTTACCGGACACCGGATACGCCGAGCCTGTGGATACGAGACTATTCGGATATGATGCGCGGGTTCCGGTATTGGGAAAAGGACATGACAAGCCTCGTTGACCACTTCGCCGAGGTTCAATCTGCCCGCGGATGGATATTTGACTACTTCACGATGACCCCGGAAAAAGTCCCTTGTGAGAAAGAAAACTGGGCCAAATATGTGAGGGTGCCGGTCGAAGCGGATGTCGAGTATCGGTTCATCAAGGCAATATACCTCGCGTGGCAGGCAACCGGAGACGATCGGTGGGTGAAGAAGCTTCTGCCCGCCATGGAGAAGGCATTGAATTATGTTCTTACTGATGATTGGCGGTGGGATAAAAAGACCAAGCTGGTCAAGCGACCGTACACGATCGACACCTGGGATTTTGACTACACGGCTGGCCGTCATCCATGGCTTAATTTTCAGGTAAATGATGATACGTACTGGGGGATCATGCACGGGGATCTCTCCGGGTACTATGAAGCATTCACGCAGATGTCTTTGCTGACCTCGCTCCTTGGCAACAAGAAACGTGGGCAGCAGTGGAAACGGCTGGCCGAGGCCTTCCGCCGACGGTCAAACAAGCTTTGTTTCAATGGGAGGTTTTATACTCATCACGTGCATCTCGTTCCGGTGAAGATCGACGGCGTGGACGAAGACGAGCAGTTGAGTTTAAGCAATCCGATGGACATCAACCGCGGTTTGCCGACGCACGCGATGGCTGTAGGCATTCTGCGCGAATACCAGAAGCGCGGAAAAGCGCTGGCCGCGTTTGCTGATTGGTTTAGTATTGACCCGCCGATGCCGAACGGGGTCTTTGGAGATGAAAAACTGATTGGCGGCGCCTACTGCAACGGCGGGTTGCTCCCCCTTGTAGGAGGCGAACTCTCCCGGGCAGCATTCGAACATGGATTTGAGTCCTATGGCCTCGAGCAGCTGTTGAAGTACGAAGAGCTCACAAAGAACGGCGAAACCTATCTCTGGTATTTCCCGGACGGCAGGCATTCAACAGTTGAGACGAGCACCAGTCCCGACGCTTCACCAACCGACGGATGGGGATCATCTGCGATGCTCTATGCGCTCGTGGAAGGTCTGGCAGGTGTTGTGGATCAGCGGAAACTCTTTCAGAGTGTCAAACTCTCTCCCCGCTGGACTGTAACAGGGAGGAGCGAAGCAACGGTGAGCACAGCGTATGGCGCCTCGGGGGCCGCGTTTGAATACTCGTTCGGGTATAACGATTCGGCGAAGACAATCGAATTGACGCTGCACGGAAAGGCGTCGACGCATCTTCACCTCCTTCTTCCGCCCGATACAAAAGCTACCGGCATGAAGGTCAACGGGAAGAAGGCCCGATTCACAAACAACAAAGTCGAGAACAGCTCCTATGTCGACGCGGTGATTGAGTTGAAGAAAAAAGCTAATCTCGAAATCCGATACCGATAGGAAACCGGCATCATGAAAAGACGAGACTTCCTGAAAGCACCGGCAGCGGCAGGCGCGCTGCTCGGCGCAGGGATTCAGTTCGGAGAAGCTTCCCTAAAAGAGAGTTTCTCTCCTCTCCCCCAGTCGCGGATAAATCTGGATACCCTGCAACGCATGCACCCCGATTTCATCACCTGTCTGCCCGGCATTGCGTACTTCTTTTTTGGCAATGGTGACATCACCGGGGTGGTGCAGCACTGTCCCAAAGACAACAGCGGGACATTTCTCGGATTTACCATCATGAATCCCGGGCTTTTCAGCAGGAAGTGGAGCACCTATCTCTATCACCCCGAACGCGGCTTCACGAATACCCGGCTGGGTGTTACGATTGAAGAGAGCGAAACAGGGAGCGAAAGGAGAGAAGGGATGTACGCTGGTGTCAAGGGATATTCCGTCACGCCCGAGAGTTTTGTCTCGATTCAATGGAAATACATAGAGAATGTCCCCATTGTTTCCCTCCAGTGGAAAGCTGGAGACTGCGATATTGAGGAGGAGTTCTTTGCGCCGAGCGAGGGATCGGTTCTCTTTCGGCGGGTGACGGTGAAGAATGCGGCCGGCCGCCAGCTTCGTGCCCGCGTTGGTCTTTCACTGTATGCCAACTTCGGCCTGTTTGACCAGATCTTTGTTGATGAGAAGGAGAAAGCGGCATTTGCCCGCGGCCTCGCGAAGATGAAGCTTTTCGCGCTCGGAAAAAAGGCAACCGTAGCAGGGCGCTATGATGTTCGAGTTGATATTGGGATGATCCCGCCGGGTGAGTCAAAGCAGGCGACGTACGTCTATTGCCTGAATGACGGGGAGAAGATCTTCAAGAAGAAGAGCTTTGATGTTCTGTGGCACAACACGATCCGCTATTGGAGCACCAAGGGAAAGCTCGAAACCGGCAATAAGGAGTTCGATGATCTCTGGAAAGTCTCGAAAACAAGCCTTCGTTCGGTAATGGGCAACAACGCCCGCATGGATGCCGGCGTTTGGGAATATTGCATGGAGTGGGTGATAGATCATCTGTGGGCTGCGATCGGGTTCCTGCGTTCGGGATTTGTGGATGAAGCGCGTCTTCTTGTCGAAAACAATCTGAAAAACGCAATCGGTTTCGACGGCCGGACGATTGAATCGAGCCGCTGGTTCGGGTACGACTACACTGAGCTGAATCAAAACGGCAGTCTTGTTCACAGTGTGTGGGAATACCTTTGCTGGACGGGGGATTTTGCGCTGGTGAAGAAATACTGGGACAAAATCAAACTCTGTGCTGAATTTCCGCTTAAGGAAGTTTTCTTCGACAAGCGGGCACACATGGTCCACAACAAGAGAGAGTTCTGGGAGCGGAGCGACACCTTCGGTATTGAGGATGGATTTGAGATGGCGTACCAGTTCTGGATCATCATGGGACTGGAAAAAGGGGCTGAGATTGCTGAAGCACTTAACGATCGTGTCACCGCCCGCAGATGGCGACAAACTGCACGGGAAATGAAAGAATCATTTCTCTCTGATCCCACCTTCAAGATGATTGAGAACGGGCGCCTCATCAAACGAAGAAAGAGAAACGGAGAATGGCAAAAGCAAAGCATCCCTCCTGATCGTCGTGCGATGCCTCCCGGTTCACCGCTCGCAATGGATGAGAATCCCGCGTTGGATCCAGACACCGTTGTGGCATTCCCGATCATCTACGGTATGATCGACCCCAAAAGCGAGCTCTCACTCAAAACGCTTGAGTGGGTCGATACGCTTTGGAGTCAGCAGTGGGAAGGTGGCGGGTATTCGCGCTATAACACGCATAGCGAACCAGATCCGCCGGCAGCATGGCCATTCAACTCGGTGATGGTTGCTCGCGCTCATGCAGAAGCAGGCAATGATGACAAGGTCTGGCGCGTGCTTGATTGGCTCACAAACCTGCCGACCGGAAGATCAGGTTCGTGGTTCGAGCATTTGGGACCCAGCATCACGCCGCCTGCGCCGCCAGTCGGAATTGTCGGGTGGATATGGTATGAGATCATGGCACTCTATGTTCATCAGATTGTGGGCCTGAGGCCGGGGCTCGACGGATTGGTGGTTCGTCCACGGCTGATCCGCGGACTTGATGACCTTCGGTCGACGCATATCGTACGAAACACGAAAGTGTCGGTACATATCTGGCGATCAAAGGAGAGGACGTTTGCGCGCGTCAATGGTAAAGAAATTGCGGTGATCGAAGGAGCCATCTCAATCCCCTATCCGTTGAGGGGAACACTCGCGATTGATTTCAACATCGCGGGATAGAACACGAGACGAAACGATTTCTTCAAGGCTATTTGCCGTAAAATGGCTTCGAATTCTAGCGCGCATTTTTGATAACCATAGCGAAGTGGAGTGTGTTCTCAAAGCAGTCAGGACTGTCTCGAAAAACTAACAGGGAGCAGAACTATGTATGCAATCGGCTATGATATTGGCAGCTCGTTTGTGAAAGGAGCAATCATCGACGTCGAGCATGGCACTGTTGTTGCCGGTGCGTCGTACCCCGACCATGAGATGACAATACACTCTCCCGTGGCCGGATGGGCAGAGCAGGATCCGGCCACATGGTGGGAAGCTATTGTCGGCATCAACAAGATTCTTTCCACCCGGAGCAAGGTGTCGCTTCAGGAAATCCGAGCAATCGGAATTTCCTATCAGATGCATGGTTTGGTTGTTGTTGATCGCAATGGCGTCCCTCTGCGTTCATCCATCATCTGGTGTGATAGCCGGGCTACTGAAATAGGCCGTGCTGCGTTCTCACACATTGGGGAAAAGACCTGCCTGCACGACATGCTCAACTCACCAGGGAACTTCACCGCTTCGAAGCTTAAGTGGGTGAAGGAGAACGAGCCTGCGCTCTACTCGAAAATCTATAAAGCCTTGTTGCCGGGAGACTACGCCGCTCTCAGAATGACAGGCGAATTCAGAACCACCACCTCGGGACTCTCAGAAGGAATTCTGTGGAATTTCCCAGCTCATTCGATTGCGGATCGGGTGCTGGATGAATATCAATTGCGTGCCGATTTGTTCGGCGAGATCGTTCCCACGATGGGCCTGCAGGGACATCTCACGGCGAGCGCGGCTCAGGAGCTCGGATTGAAAACGGGCATTCCGGTTTCATACCGGGCCGGCGATCAGCCGAACAACGCATTCTCGCTTAACATTCTTGAGCCGGGGGAGATTGCTGCCACCGCAGGAACGTCGGGCGTTGTCTATGCAGTCAGCGGAACATTTAATTGCGACCCCGCGTCGCGTATCAATGCATTTGCGCACGTGAATCACACGCCGGAGAAACCGCACGTCGGTATCCTTCTCTGCATAAATGGTACCGGCATCTCGAACAGCTGGATCAGGAAGCTGGCTGGTGATTCGAGCCTCACATACGAAGCGATGAATGAGATGGCTGCCGCCGCGCCTATTGGTTCAAAAGGGCTCACGATTCTGCCCTTCGGGAATGGCGCGGAGCGTATGCTTGGCGATCGGGATCTCGGAGCCGTCGTCGATCACCTGAATTTCAACATTCACTCGAAACCCCATGTTCTCCGCGCCGTGCAGGAAGGAGTGGCTTTTGCATTCAAGTATGGCATAGAGATCATGCAGTCTATGGGTATCCGGCCAAGCGTGATGCGGGCAGGTGAGGCGAACATGTTCCTGAGCCCGGTTTTCTGCAGGACGCTGGCTTCTGTCGCGGGCGTGACGATTGAACTGTATAACACCGACGGCGCCCAGGGCGCGGCACGAGCGGCTGCGGTGGGCGCCGGTCTGGTCCCCTCGGCGAAAGAGGCATTCCGCGGGTTATCATGTCTGAGGAGCGTTGAGCCCGACGCGGGGCGTGACGAGTACACTCATGCGTATGAAACCTGGCACAGATCGCTGGAGCGAATTCTTTCGGCATCATGAAGAACGACGCGGAAATCGTCCGATTCGAGCACATCACGAAGCGCTTTGGCGGCACCATGGCGCTCGACAATGTGAGCTTTTCCGTGCAGCAAGGAGAAATTCACGCGGTTCTCGGTGAGAACGGGGCCGGTAAGTCGACTCTCATGAGAATCCTCTCCGGGGTCCTGATGAAGGACTCCGGGCGCCTGTTTGTAGCCGGAGAAGAAAAAACATTTCGGACCCCGGCCAACGCACAACATGAAGGGATCAGCACCGTCTACCAGGAGCCGTACCTTGCCCCCCACATGACCGTTGGAGAGAATGTGTTCCTGGGTCGCGAGCCGAGCCGCGGGTTCGGTGTGGTCGATTTTGGATCGTTGAACGCGCAGACAAAAGAAATTCTGTCTCGTCTCGAGCTCTCCATCGACCCGACGACACGGCTGTTGGAACTGAGTTCGGCGGAGATTCAGTTGATTCAAATCGCGCGTGCTCTTGCGTTTTCTTCAAAAATCCTAATCCTCGACGAACCCACAGCGTCAATCACAGAGCACGAATCAGGCGTTCTCTTCAACCTTCTGAAGAAACTAAATGCTGGCGGACTGACGATTGTGTATGTCTCGCACCGGCTCAAAGAGATTTTTGATCTGTGCCACCGCGCTACAGTTCTCCGGGATGGCAGATATATCGATACCGTGGATGTGGGGTCAACCAACGATCAGCGGATGATCAAGATGATGGTGGGCAGGGAGATTACGCCCTACGACCAGGCACAGAGGAGGACGAAGGCGGGTGATGTTCGACTCGGCGTACAGGGGCTGACGGTTCGGGAAGCGCCCGTGCAAGTCAAGGATGTATCATTCTTTGTCAGAAAGGGTGAAATCGTTGCGCTTGCAGGGCTGGTTGGCTCGGGGCGCAGTGAAGTGGCGAAGGCGATTTTCGGATTGAGCCGCCTCGATGCGGGGACCATACAAATAGACGGGAGACCCTTGAGGATTCGCAAGCCGAAGGACGCAATCCGGTTGGGAATCTCCTTTGTACCGGAAGATCGCAAGGAAGAAGGGCTCATCTCCAATCACTCAGTCAAACACAATATTTCACTGACCGGTTTGCGCCTGGTCTCGAAACTGGGCTTCATCCAAGGCAGGGCGGAGGTGGGGCTCGCCCGGTCGAGCTCGAAGCAACTCTCGATAAAGAGCTCTTCGGAAGAGGCCGAGGTCTTGACGCTGAGCGGAGGGAACCAGCAAAAGGTCGTTCTGGCGAAGTGGTTGTGGCTCAAACCCTCGATCCTTATCCTTGATGAGCCAACGCGCGGTATCGACGTTGGAGCAAAAGCGGAGATACACACCCTTATCCGCAACCTGGCGAAAGACGGTGTGGCTGTTCTTCTTATCTCCTCCGAACTGCCGGAGGTACTTGCGCTCGCGGACCGTATCTATGTTATGCGCGATGGAACCATCGCAGGCGAATTACAGCGGGAACAAGCCAGCCAGGAAGCCATCATGAGACTGGCAGCACTTGGTAATTGAAATCATGCTCCTTCTGAACTAGCAACGGGAGACAAATGAAATCGGTCAACATTTTCGACTACATCGTTGTCATAGCATACTTTCTCTTCATGCTTGGGATCGGGTTGTATTTCATGCGATTCAACAAGGGGGCAAAGGAATATTTTGCGGGAGGCAACATGATCCCCTGGTGGGCCTCGGGCATGACACTGTATATGGCGAACTTCACGGCCTGGACATTCTCGGGAGCCGCCGGCTTTACCTACAGCACCGGCACTTTCATGCTTATCTGGTTCTCAATCGGCTCCATTTCGTACTTTCTTGGATCGTTCCTTACCGCGAAACGGTGGCGCCGCACACGCTCCATTTCTCCGGTCGAGTACACCCATTCACGATACAACGTGACGACACAACAGTTTCTCAGCTGGGTGATTGCGATTAACTTCACGCTCAGCGCGGGCGTTCAACTTGCGGCGACAGCAAAACTATTGTCACCCGTGATGGGACTGGATATGATCACCGTAACACTCGTAACGGGTATTGTCATTCTTGTCTATACATTCCTCGGAGGAATCTGGGCCGTCTCCATCACCGATGTTGTGCAGGGAGTCATTCTTCTCGCGACGACATTTATCGTAGTACCAATGAGCCTGTCGGTGGTCGGGGGCATCGACAAGCTCTTCGCGTCATTGCCACCCCTGACATTTGACCATATCTACAACGGCGTTCACTATGATCAACACTGGCTGATCTCAATTCTGCTGATATCAACCATAGGCTTTGCGGCCGGTTCCGGCCAGCGCTTTTACTCTGTCAAGGACGAGAAATCCGCCATCAAGGTGGCGTGGTTTGCTGCAGCGCTTGGACTTGCGGGGCCGTTGACGTTCGGCATTCCGCCGCTGGTGGCTCGCGTGCTCTGGCCGGATCTCTCGCAG
>Ga0315274_10000187_pt1 | contig 93173 bp, 76 predicted proteins | sample YL17G02_20_MG_FD_203700 | JGI IMG/M metagenome (GOLD analysis project Ga0315274, IMG submission 203700) | Sediment microbial communities from Yellowstone Lake, YNP, Wyoming, USA - YL17G02_20 | ecosystem: Environmental > Aquatic > Freshwater > Lake > Sediment | place: USA: Wyoming | collected...
CCGCCCTTTTGAATGTGCGAGCGACTTCAGTCGCGATAGCTATGTTTCTACATTGCCGTCGGAATCGCCCCAGTAGAACGACCCCGGCTTCTGAGCATGGGCGAGGATGGGAATCAGGAAGAGAAAGGAAACCAGAAATCCCCGAAGCTTTTTTGCAGTCACAAGCTTCAGCATTTTCGCCCCCTTTATTGCGAGGAAAACCGAATTATTTTCCTTAGTTGAAGTATATAGAAACCGGCATCAGTTGTCAAGTAAAAAAGTAAAAAATCACTAATTTGGCGATTGGCGTATGCGGCGGTGTTTTCAGGGGGAGAATTTGACAAAGCCAAGCTCTGCGGACTAAATAGAGGCATGAAGAAGCCGAGGGAATTGGTTAGCCGTTTCGGTGTCAGCATGGATCAGGAGTTGCTTGCTCTTTTTGACCGCTGGCTTGAGGCGCATAAGTATAAGAACCGTTCGGAGGCGATCCGGGACCTGGTCCGGAAATCGCTGGTAGCCGAGGAATGGGACCACAACCGCGAGACCGTGGGCGCGATCACCCTGATCTACGACCACCATACGCGCGGGCTTTCGCAGCGGCTAAACGAAATCCAGCACGATTTCGCGGGCAAGGTCATCACCTCCATGCACATCCATCTTGACCACCACCACTGTCTGGAGGTGATCGTTGCCCGGGGCAAGGCCCGCAAGGTCAAGTCCCTGGCCGACAGCCTGACTGCGGAGCGGGGAGTTAAGTATGGAACTCTCACCGGGGCGACCACGGCCAAAACTCTGCCCTGAAGCTGCTTAAGTTATGGGGTCAGGCCAGTCAGGTGGGGTCAGGCAAAATGGGGTCAGGCCGAAATCCCCTGGGGTCAGGCCCAAATTCATGGGGTCAGGCCTTTTCGCAGGAGAACGAACTGCGATGATAAGGCCAGACCCCTCGGGCCTGACCCCGCGAATTCGGGATTTCGGCCAGACCCCACGCACCGGCGCGACCACCGCCAAAGACCTGCCGTAGCGCGCAAGAGCCAATCGCGACTAATTCGCTGGCACAGAATTCAGGACTTTTGTCTCAAGAGCTTTTTATCCACTTTGCCGATGGGGGTGAGCGGGAGCCGGCTCGTGAACTCGATGATTTTGGGCGTTTTGTAAGGCGCCATATTTTCTCGGCAGAAATTCAAGATTTCCTTTTTGAGTTGATCCTGGTCCTGGCTTTGAAAAGCCGGCCGAAGCTGGATCACGGCTTTTACCCGCTCATTCCCGGGCCGGTTCTGGTCCGGAGCGGCGATGATTGCGCATAGCTCAATCGCGGGATGCGAACCCAAGGTTTCCTCAACCTCGCGCGAGAACACCTTGTAGCCGCTGACATTGAGCATGTCCTTGGCCCGGTCAACGAGGAAGAAGTATCCGTCCTGGTCCATTCTCGCCACGTCGCCGGTGTGGAGCCATTTTTCGCCGTTGAATTCTCGGAGCGCGTGCGCGGTTTCCTGGGGCTTTCCCAAATAGCCTTTCATCACCTGCGGTCCCTGCACAATCAGTTCTCCCTCTTCGCCGATGGGAACCTCCCTGTTCCCGGTCTCCAGGTCCACCAGTTTAACCCGGGTGTTCTGAATCGGCACTCCCACGCTTCCAATCTTCTTATTGCCTTTATAGGGATTCATTATTGCCAGCGGGCTGGTCTCGGTCATGCCGTAAACCTCCACCAGCTTGCCCTCGCCCACTATTCGCGCCAGGGCCCGGAAGGATTCCACGGGAAAAGGCGCGGCCCCTGATATGCAACCCTTGAGCTGAGAGAAATCAAGGGTTTTGAACCTCGGCTCTTTCAGCAACATCTGATAAAGGGTTGGAACATTAGACGTAACGGTTGGCGGATGCCGGACAAATTCCCGGCAGATCATTTTGGTGTTGCGCGGATCCGGGATCAGAGTCTGGGCGCATCCATTCACCATCGCACCCATAGAGGTAGCGAGTCCGGCAAGGTGGAAAAAGGGGAAACCGGAGAGGGAGATATCTTGTCCGAGCTTGACATCAAACCAATTGTTAAACTGAAAGATGTTACTGAGCATATTCTTGTGGCTGAGTTCGGTCCCCTTGGGCAGGCCCGTGGTTCCGCCGGTGTATTGGATCAGGCAGGTGTCATCCGGCTTGACGGATGGGGCCGGGGCCCGGGCCGGGAATTTTGCCGGAAGCTCCTTGAAGCCGAGCACGCTCTTTCCCGGAAGCGGGCCGACTTTTCCGGATGGGACTTTTTTCAAGAGCCTGGCCAGGGGGCGCTTGGGCCAGGACAGATAGTCAGCGACATTGGTCGCGACGATATGGCTGAGCCTGGGGACCGAGTCCTGAATCTTGAGAAGCTTCTGCTCAAAAATGGCGTCCATGGTCACCAGCACCCGGGCGCCGCAGTCGTTGAGCTGATGCTTCATCTCCTTGGCGGTGAGCAGGGGCGAAAGGCCGTTGACGATGCATCCGGCGCGCAGGGTTCCGGCCATTGCGATCAGGAATTGGGGGGTATTGGGCAGGTTGATGGATACCACCTGGCCTGGTTCGCATCCGATCGAGGAGAGGAAACCGGCAAAGCCGGCCGAACTGATGTCCAATTGGCGGAAGGTTGCGGTGGTTCCGAGAAAATAATAAGCGGGGTGGTCCGCGAAATCCGCGAAAATTTTCTCCAGCAAGGCCGCGTAGCTGGTTTCCGGAATCGCCAGCTCCGGCTTCACCCAGGAATCGTAAAATTTCAGCCAGGGTTTGTCGTCATAATTCATCTCAACCTGCCTTTTCTGACTTGACTTTGATCCGTCATCCCCATTTGTTGTCGCAACCGCTCCGCTTCACGATTTCTGAAACAGCTTCATTTCACCACTTCGGCTTGATGTTTTCAAGAGGGCGCCGCCTGAAGGCAGTGTAAGCTTTCATATGGACGAGAAACATTCAAATAGTCATGCTGAATTACGCGATCCCGAGCAGGCCGTGGCCGACGATTTTCAGCAGGGCGAATAACCATAGCAGGATAAGCAGGGCTATGGGCGCAAGCGCGATCCCCAGGGCGCACTTGCGCAGGAATTTTGGCCGGACCTGGCGCCAGGATAATTTCGGCGGTTGTTTTTCAGGAGCTTGCCGCTTCTGGAGCATGGTGAAAGGATAAGCGGGTATATTGGGGTTGAATTTGAAAAGCGGATTCTTCTCGCTCTGATGTTCGATTCTTTCCGCGGCATATTTGAGCAGGGGATGGCCGGGGAAGTTGCTGAGCATGGTTTGAATGATCTCCCCTGCCCTGTCCTGCCGGCCGGCGTGGTAGTCAAGGATATAAGCCAGGATCAACTTGCCGCGGATGTAAAGCGGCAGGTTTTGGCAGCCACCGGCAAGCGAGGCGCAAAAAGTTTCCAGGGATTTTTGAGCAACCTGCCAATGGCCGTATTTCAAGAGCAGCCTGGCCATTTCCAATTGCTTTTCCGAGGCAAAGACCAATTGATGCCTCCCGAACGCCTCGGAATAGGCCTCGGCCAGCAGTTTCTCCTGATCTTTGGAATTGGATAACGCCAGCGTGGCTCTGCGGTAAAATTCGCCGCTCTTTTCATGCTCCCCTATGAAATGATGGCGACGGGCCAGTTCCAGCATGATCTTGCCGTTTTGGGGATCATTTGCGAGCGCTTGCATAAAAGTGGTGATAGCCGCCCGCGAGCCGCTGATCGGAGCGTTGGCCAGGTCTTCGGCATATTCCAGATAAAGGTCCCTTTTGTAATGCTTGTGAAAGCCCCAGTAAAGAGCCATGACTGCGCCGGAAATATACCCGCCGACATGGACAAAATATCCCACACCCCCTAGTCCCTGCATTCCCTTATAAAAAATTCCGTAATATAAATCAAATGGGACGGACAGCATAAGCACCACCGCCCAAGCTGGCAAGCGGAACAACTTGGGCAACGGTATGCCCAGAATAGCGATCACAGCATATACTTTGCTCCGCCAGAGCCTGACCAGGTATGCGGCCATAAATGCAGACACAATCCCGCTAGCGCCAATGCCGCCACGAGTGATGCTCAAATATTGGTAAGTCCTTAGTTGAGGATCAGCGTTGGGCAGCCAGAGATAAAACAGCCAGGAGCTCAGCGTGGAAAAGTAAACCGAGAAAAATGCCGTTATAATCACCAGCTTCCAGAATTTCTTCCGGCCTTCTAAAAGCTCGACCGGCGCGGCGAAGATAAAGAGGAAAAGCATATTGAAAAACAAATGATCGAAGCTGCCATGCACGAAAATGCAGCTCAGCGCAGTGATAGGCAAATCATATCCAAAGCCTGCCAGCCCGAACCAGTCCTCCATAAGCTCAGGTGAAACGCTTGAAATCCGCCAGGTGATGAAGTGGACGATGGTGCAGGCCAGGATGAATTGGAGAGTGGCCTTGGGTATGCCCTTGGGCTGGTTTTGATTGCCAAGCGGTATGAACCCGATCATTTTGCCCCTCCTTTGCGTTCCTATTGCTTAGGATAGTGGGCGGTCTGCATGGGGTTCAGGGAATCTAATGACAGATTCGGTCAAAAATTGACATTTTTAGCGGAAATGGGCAGAATAATATTAGGATGGGGAACAGGGGACGGGTTCTGGTCGTTGACGACGACCGGTTTTATCAGGATTTTTGCAGGGAAGTCCTGGAAGACGACTATGAAATCCACACCACCTTCACGGGTCAGGAAGCGCTTGCCCTGGTTTCTGAGACCGCGTTTGACCTGATGCTCCTGGACCTGATCATGCCCGGCATTGACGGGGTTGAAGTCCTGGAAAAGGCCAAACAGGTCCGGCCGGAAATGGACGTGATCATCATGACCGGGTACGCCACGGTTGAAAGCGCGATCCGCTGCCTTAAAGCCGGGGCCGCGGACTACCTGGTCAAGCCGCTCAATCCCGAGGAACTCAAGATCGAAGCCAAGCGCACCATTGAACTCCGGCGCCTGCTGGACGAGCACCAGGAAATGAAAAGCCTGCTCACGCTCTACGAAGGCATCCAGCGGGTGAGCAGTTCGCTGGAGATCGACCGGATTTACCGGCTGGGCCTGGACGCCTTGATGCTTTCGCTCAATGCTACTTCCGGGCTTACGCTTTTCTTTGACCAGGACGAGGATGACTTGAAGTATTGGGCGGGGATGGGGGAGGACGACTGCCGGGTTGCCGGGGAGTTGATCAGGAGCAGGTATCTCCAGCCGCTGCCGCGGCGCATCCTGATTGAGAACGATCCTGAAATCTTCAAGGGCAGCGGCCTGGAGCACATGAAGGTGAAGTCGCTGGTGGTCTTCCCGTTCGTGATCCTGGACCGGCTGGAGGGCGCAATGGTGGTTTTGCGCCAGAGCCCAATGGATGACTCCAAAATCACCGGCAATGTCAAGTTCGTCTATGAGCAGGTCCGGCGCTCGTTTGAGAACGCGATCAAATACCAGGACGCGCAGCGGCTGATCTTCATCGACGACCTTACCGGGCTGTTCAACACCCGCTACCTCGATATGGTGCTGCAGAACGAACTCTCGCGCGCCCGCAGGTTCAAGAAGCATTTGTCGGTGCTGTTTATCGACGTCGACTATTTCAAGCTGGTCAACGACAACCACGGGCACCTGGTCGGGTCCTGGACCATCGTGGAGTCCTCCCGCGTGCTCAAGACCTGCCTGCGAGACATTGACATCCTGGTGCGCTACGGCGGGGACGAGTTTATCGTGATCCTGGCCGAAACCGACCGTCAGGGCGCGGCGGTGGTGGGCGAGCGCATCCGCAAGGCCCTGGAGCGGCACGTGTTCCGGCCCAAGGACAAGCTGGAGATCAAGCTCACCTGCTGCGTGGGCATCGCGACCTATCCGGAGGACGCCACGGCCAAGGAAGAATTGATTCAGCTGGCGGACAAGGCCATGTACCGGGGCAAGGAAACCACCCGCAATGTTGTCTATTGCGCTTCGGATATCGAGGACTAGCAGGCTGTTGAAAAATCGAGGGGTCTGGCCTCAGCATCGCAGTCCGGGCTTCCGCGAAGAGGCCTGACCCCTTGAAAATGGGCCTGATAAGGGCGCGGATCGGCGTGGGCAATTCGATCCGCGCTTCAACTTCCATTCTGCGGCCGGACCCGTTCTCGGCCTGACGCTTTCTTCCATAAAGACCTGAGCGCCAAAGCCAAAACCGCGGCCAAAACCAACGCCGCCGGCAGGTCAGTCTCAGGCCTGGACCCGGCATGAGGGTTGATGTCACAGCCCCCGTCGTCATGGTGATGATGTTCCCGAATTATCGCAGGATAGAGAAAATCAATTCCGGGCGTGGCGGTATCCGCGGCGACCGTCACCAAGACCGCCCTTTGATCAAAGGTCGTGGACCCCGCGGACAATTGACTAAAGCTGCTCAGTTGGATGGCATTGTAAAGCATCGGAAACGGCGCTTTTTCCGCGGAGCCGTAATAGTTGGAAATATAATCCGCAAAAAATCTGTCGTTGATATTGGGGCTTTCGGTGTAGGCGTAATAATCCCCCGCGGTCAATCCAAAGAGCACGTAAGTTCCGTCCGGGCCGCTGAGCGCGTCAGCCGCAGGAGTTTTGTCCGCTTTCCTCACCGCAACCACGTGCACCCCGAACATCTTTTCCCCGCTTAGCCGCTGCACAACCCCTTGGATCGATCCCCAGGCCGGACCCGGCAAACCCGGATATTGATAATAAATTCCGGCCTGGTCGTCCGGCTCAAGAGTAATCATCTTCGGCCAGTCCGAAGTCCCGAAGTAAATGGGATACATCGTTGCTGTAACCGAATGGTCAATGGTGTTGCCCACGAAACCCACAAAACTATGGTCCAGCCCGAAGAAATGGCCGATCTCATGGGTGGCGACCGCGGGAAAGGCGAAAAGCGCCGGATTCGGGTCATGGGTCGTGCAGCCCGCTATAAGGCTCCCGGAGGGATCATCGCTCCATTTTACGTCGTCGTTGAAAACAATGTCCGAGCCGCTCATCACACCCGTGGCTACTTCGTATTGATCCACGGTAACCGCCAAAATGCTGCCGGACATGGTTGAAAAATAATCGCCCTTGGAGAATAAAATGTTGTTCTCGTCGTCACATCCCGCGTCCGGGTTATTCTCGCAGAAATTTTCGTCAAGCCCCTCGACCCTTTCAATGCCCCCGCTGCACATCCCGCAGAATTTTATGCTGGTTGTAGATCCCCCATAAGTCGCGACCCGGGCAACGTCCGGAATGCTTAGCCAGCGGCCAAACGCTTCCTGGATCGTGACAGCCGGGTCCTCAACGCAGGCTTTAGAAATTGGGTTGGTTATGGCCGGATTGATCACATAGGCCGGGTCAGCGGTCCAGTGCACGATTGCGCCGGTATTGGTCCGGATGGTAATGAACCCATAGGACAATTGCGCCGCCGGCAAAAGCAGGAGCAAAAGCAACAATCTTCTCATCTCTTGCCCGCATTCGCCTTCTGTTCGGCAGCAATCTTCTTCACCCGCGACTTGAGCTCGTCCAGCTTTATCTGCTCGGGCTTGCCTTCGGTGATTTCTCCGCTCGACTTTTCCATGAACCCGATCCCGCCCAGTTGCCGGACCGCGAATTTGGTTTTGGACTTGGCGTCATAGTAGATGGTGAATTTGCCCTGCGACCAGCCCACCAGGTCGCGCTTGCCCCCGATGTCCCTGCCCAGGAAAAGCATCACCTCTTCCGCGGGCGCAAACCGGGCAACACCCGCGACGTAGATTCCCTTGCCCCCGGACTCCCCGCCGGGCTGGACGACTTTGACTTCTTTCAGGGTCGAGCCTTTAAGCACGTCATAGACCCGGACGGTGTATTCGGTGTAGATCATTTCGCCCGTCTTGTAAACGCGCTTGTCAATGCAATGCCCGAGCACCACCGCGTCGGATTCCGCGGTCAATTGCTCCAGACTGAGCGGAACCATGACCGTGGCCAGAGCGGTTGCGCCGGCCAGCGCCGAAAACAAAAGCGCAAGGACATGATTCCTCAATTGACCTGCCTCCGTTCCTGTGCTAAAAATAACCCCTTAATGAAGCATTCGGGGTCGGGACTCATCATCGCAGACCGTGGGGTCAGACCCCCTGGCTCGTAAATAGCATTATGAATTCGAAATATCAGATTGTCAAAGGTTTCCGGGACATCCTCCCGCCCGAGAGCAGCCTGTTCCAGATGGCGGAAAAGGAGGCCAGGAAAGTATTTGCCTGTTTCGGCTTTCGCGAGATCATGTTGCCGGTGGTCGAGTACCTTGAGCTTTTTGCCAGGAGCATCGGCGACACCACGGACATTGTGGAAAAGGAGATGTTTGTCATTCCGGACAAGAAAGGCCGGAGCCTGGCTCTGCGTCCCGAGGCCACCGCGGGCGCGGTAAGGGCATACATCGAAGGCCTGGCCGGCAAAGGGCCGCAGAAGCTTTATTACTTCGGGCCCATGTTCCGCTATGAGCGGCCTCAAAAAGGCCGCTACCGCCAGTTCTGGCAGCTTGGCGCCGAGGCCATCGGGTTTCCCGGTCCCGGCGCGGATGCCGAGCTTGTGGCCATGCTGGACCAGTATTTCAGGGGCTTCGGACTCGACGGAGTCGAGCTCAAGCTGAACAGCCTGGGCTGCAAAAACTGCCGGCCGGCCTATCGCGAGGCGCTGATCAAATATTTTGAATCCAGGCGCGAGACCTTGTGCGAGGACTGCAAGCGCCGCCTGGACCGGAACCCGCTCAGAGTGCTCGATTGCAAGAACCCGACTTGCATTGAATTAGCCAAAGCAGCGCCCTCCCCCATCGACTTCCTCTGCGCCGATTGCGCCGCGCATTTCCACGGGCTTAAGAAGGCCCTGGATACCCTTTCGATCCCGTACCATCTCGACCCTCATCTCGTGCGCGGCCTGGACTATTACACCAGGACCGTCTTTGAGTTCCAGGCCCCGACCGGACTCGGCTCGCAGAACGCCATTGCCGCGGGCGGCAGATATGACGACCTGGTCGAGGAACTGGGCGGCCCGGCAACGCCGGCCATAGGTTTTGCCATGGGGGTCGAGCGGCTGGTGATCCTGCTTGAGCAGAAAATTGAAGCGAAAAAAATCTCCCCAGGGCCGGAGTTGTTCCTGGTCTTTGCCGGAGAGCGGGCGTTCCATTTCGCGTTCAAGCTCTTGTTCGCGCTCCGCAAATCAGGCGTCGCCGCGGAAATGGCAATCGACGAGCCGGACAAGTCTTTGCGCGGCCAGCTCAAGCTTGCGGACAAGGCCGGAGCCAAGATGGCCATGATCATCGGCGATGACGAGCTGACCACCAGGTCCATGAACATCAAGCTCCTGGAGACCGGCAGCGAACTCAAATTGCCGTTGGAATCGCTCCGGGAAATGGCGAACATCGACTGGGAAGAGATGAAGCAGCACTTGAGCAGCGCCGGCTTCGCGTTCGTGAGCAGGGACTACGAGAAGGCCCTGGTCGAAAACCAGAGCCTGTTCACGATTATGAAGGTGTATTTCGACGCGGTCAAAAATCAGGAGGTTTGAATGGAAGAGCTGGGCGGCTGGAAGCGGGACTGCTATTGCGCGGAAGTAAGCTTGAAGGACGCGGGCAAAAAAGTCTGTCTGATGGGATGGGTCAATTCCTACCGCGACCACGGAGGAGTCATGTTTATTGACCTCCGCGACCGCACCGGACTGGTGCAGATCGTGTTCAACCCGACTTTCGAAAAAAACGCGCACGACAAGGCCAACGCCCTCCGCAACGAATGGGTGATCGCGGTCCAGGGCGAGGTCCGCGCCCGGCCCGAAGGCGGCGCCAACCTCAAACTCAAGACCGGCGAAATCGAAGTCTGGGCAAAGGAGATGAAAATCCTCAACCGCTCCCAGGCCGTGCCCTTTGCGATCGAAGACGGCATCAACGTCAGCGAAGAGGTCCGACTGAAATACCGCTACCTCGACCTGCGCCGGCCCGAGATGCAGCAAAAAATCATCACCCGCCACAAGGTCGTAAAATTGACCCGGGACTATTTCGATGAGCACGGATTCTACGAAATCGAAACGCCTTTCCTCACCAAAAGCACCCCGGAAGGCGCGCGCGATTACCTGGTGCCCTCGCGCATCAACCCCGGCAAGTTTTACGCGCTGCCCCAGTCACCCCAGCTCTTCAAGCAAATCCTGATGGTGGCCGGGTACGACCGCTACTTCCAGGTGGTGCGCTGCATGAGGGACGAGGACCTGCGCGCCGACCGCCAGCCCGAGTTCACCCAGATCGACGTGGAAATGAGTTTCCCCCAGCCGGAAATGGTCTATGAGATTATCGAAGGGCTGCTGGCCCGAATCTGGAAAAAAATTCTGGGCGTTGAACTCCCCCGCCCGTTCCCGAAAATGACCTGGGACGACGTTATGACCAATTACGGCTGCGACAAACCCGACACGCGCTATGAGCTTTTGCTCAAGAACCTCACCGATATCTTCCCCAACTCCGAATACCGATTCTTCAAGGAAGCTGTTGCTCAAGGCGGGATCATCAAGGGCATGATCGCTCCGGGCTGCGCAAGCTGGAGCCGCAAGGACACCGACGACCTCACCCACGCGCTCAAGGCTTACGGCGCCAAGGGCCTGACCGTGATGAAACTCCAGGACGAGGGCCTCGCCGGACCGGTCGTCAAATACCTGAACCCGGACGAGCAGAAGCAAATGATCGAGCGGCTCGGCGCCCAAAAGGGAGACCTGATCATGGTCATGGCCGACAAGTTCGCGGTCGCCAACGAGGGCATGAACCAGCTCCGGCAGATGGTCGCCCGCAAAATGAAGCTGGCGCCCGAGGACAAATTCAATTTCCTGTGGGTGGTCGACTTCCCGCTCTTTGAGTGGAGCGAGACCGACAAGCGCTGGAAATCAACCCACCACCCCTTCACCATGATGAAGGAAGCGGACATTGACAAGCTGGAATTCGACCCCGGCAAGATCAAGGCCGTGGCCTATGACGTGGTGCTCAACGGCGTGGAGATCGGAGGAGGCTCGATCAGAATCCACCGCCCGGACGTCCAGGAGCGGGTGTTCAAGGCGCTCGGGATCAGCGACGCCGAGGCCAAAGTCAAGTTCGGGTTCCTGGTCGACGCCTTCAAGTTCGGCGCCCCGCCCCACGGAGGAATCGCCCTCGGGCTCGACCGACTCATGCAAATCCTGGTCCGCGGAAATTCCATCCGCGACGTCATCGCCTTCCCCAAAACCCAGGCCGGGGCAGACCTCATGTGCGAAGCCCCATCCGAAGTCAGCAACGACCAGCTCGAGGAACTCCACCTGAGCGTAACCAAGGAAGACCTGGCCTAATTGGGGTCAGAGCTCTGTTTAATGTTTAAGCATTTTGGCATACTTATCATATCTGTTATTTAGTGGAATGTATTAACAGGAGCAGTTTTGCAACCAACCGCTGCCCCGTGGCGTCCAAATTATAAATGTCTCGATCCGGGAAGGAGTGGCGAATGTTCAAGAAGATACTGGCGCTGGCGCTTATTTTTATCATTGCTTCCATCGCCTGGATGATCCTGGGCGCAACGCTTGCCCAGCGGACGGCCAAGAAGCAAAACGAGATGTCGTCGGCGGTGGGCGAGCTTTGGGGCCAGCCGCATTTCCAGTATGCTCCGGTGATCAGGTTGAGCCGGTGGGAAGAGCGGCGGGACTGCGTCACCAATGACAAGACCAAGGAAGAAACCTGCACGAAAAAGCGGGTCAAGCTCTGGGACACGGAAGAACCCGCGGGCAGCGACGTCAAGGTGAAGCTCGGGCTTGAGCAGCGGCGCAAGGGCCTGCTCTGGTTCAGCCTCTACACCGTGGAATTCGCCGGCGACTACCAGGTGGTCAATCCCCGGAACGAAAACCGCGACGCGGAGCTGACCTTCCATTTTCCCAACCGCATGGCCATCTACGACAACCTGGAGGTGAAAGTTTCAGGCAAACCCGACGCCGTAATTAAGCAGTTCACCTCCGGCGCAAGGCAGGACTACGAGGACGGGGCGACGGAAGACGCGGGCATGACCGTCCGTTTTCCGCTCAAAGCCAACGAGCAGGTGACGGTCCATTACGGGTACGACTCGCGCGGCAAAGACAGCTGGCGCTACCTGTTCGGCAATTCGGTGAAAGCGGTCAAGAATTTCAAGCTCACCATGACCACGGACTTTGCCAAGATTGATTTCCCGCCCAATTCGATGTCGCCCGACGCCAAGAGGCAAACGGGTAGCGGCTGGGAATTGACCTGGGACAAGAAGAACCTGGTCAGCGGCTTCAGCATCGGCATGTCCATGCCCAAACGGATCAACCCCGGACCGCTCGCCGAGCGCATGAGCTTCTTCGCGCCGGTGTCGCTGCTCTTCTTCTTCGCGGTCATTTTCATCATCACCGAACTGCGCGGGATAAAAATCCATCCCATGAACTACCTGTTCCTGGCCGCGGCCTTTTTCGCCTTCCACCTCCTGTTCGCCTACACCGTGGACCACATCAATATTTATCTTGCTTTTGTCATCTCCTCGGTGGTCTCCATTTTCCTGGTCGTGTCCTACCTGCGGCTGGTGGCGGGCGCCAGGTTCGCGCTGGTCGAGGCCGGCGGCGCCCAATTCATCTACCTGGTGGTTTTCAACTGCGCGCATTTCTTCGAGGGCTACACCGGCCTGATCGTCACCATCCTCTCGATCGTGACCCTGTTCGTGGTTATGCAGGTGACCGGCAAAATCGACTGGGAGCAGAAATTCAACCCCAAAAGTTCCGCATAAAAGCGTCTTGCTGTTATTATAACTGTCCGGGTAAACCGGAATGGATGCCAATGTTAACAGCAGCGGCCGCCTGGGTCTGATACTCCGGGCGCTGCGCTCGCGTAATTACCGCCTGTTTTTTTCCGGACAGGCCGTTTCCCTGACCGGCACCTGGATGCAGAACATCGCGCTCAGCTGGCTGGTTTACCGGCTGAGCAATTCCGCGTTGATCCTGGGCGTGGTCAATTTCGCGGGCAGCATCCCGACTTTTTTCCTGATGCCCTTTGCCGGAGTGTTCGCGGACCGCTTCTCCCGCCACAAGATCCTCATCGGCACCCAGATCCTGATGATGATCCAGGCATTGGTCCTGGCCGCCCTGGTCTTGCTCAAGCTGGAAAAAATCTGGCACCTTATCGCGCTGAGCGCTTTCCTGGGAGTGGTCAACGCCTTTGACATGCCCACCCGCCAAGCCTTCGTGATCGATATGATCGAGGACAAGAAGGACTTGAGCAACGCCATCGCGCTCAACTCGTCGATCTTCAATGTGGCGCGACTGATCGGGCCCTCGGCCGCGGGACTCTTGATCGCCGCGGTCGGAGAAGGAGTCTGCTTCCTCGTCAACGGGCTGAGCTACGTCGCGGTCATCCTCGCGCTCCTGGCCATGCGGATGAAGGAGCGGCCAATCCCGGCAACCATTTCCGGCAGTCTGCGTTCCTTGCGGGAAGGTTTTAGCTACGTGCACAATTTTCTTCCCATCCGCTCCATAATATTGCTGCTGGGAGTGGTGAGCCTGATGGGCATGTCCTACAGCGTGATCATGCCGATTTACGCCAAGGACGTCCTGCAAGGCGGACCCCAAACGCTGGGGTTCCTCATGGGCGCCGGCGGCTTCGGCGCGCTCGCCTCAGCGATCTATCTGGCCTCGCGCAAGAGCGTGCTCGGGCTGGGCCGGCTGATCCCCCTGGCCTGCGGCATGTTCAGCCTCTGCCTGCTCGCGCTTGCGGCCTCCAACAACTTGCATCTCTCGCTGCTCATCATGTTCCCGCTCGGGTTCGGGCTGATGACGCAAATGGCCTCCAGCAACACCCTGGTGCAGACCATGGTGGACGATGACAAGCGCGGGAGGGTGATGAGCATATACGCGGTGGCGTTCGCGGGCATCTCTCCGTTCGGGGCGCTGATCGCCGGCTCGCTCGCGCAGCGCCTCGGCGCTTTAAATACCCTGCTGATCGGGGGTATAATCTGCGTCATGGGCGCCGCATGGTTTGCGAGAAAACTGCCGGAAATCCGGAAAGCCGCCCGGCCGGTTTATGTCCGGCACGGGATCATCCCCGAAGTCGCGGCCGGACTCAGGGCCGCGACCCAGTCGACCATGCTTCCGGAGGATCAAAAAAAATGACCATGCGCGCCACAACTTTCCCGGCCTTGCTCATCGCCACTCCCCTTTTGCTCGCCGCAATAATCTCCGCGGATGCGCATAAGTCAGGCTCCGAGGCCAAGTTGAATGCGGCGCGCGACCGAATGGAAAGCGGCCTGGCGGAAAAATTCGCCAAGGCCGGGCTTAAGTATCCGCCGGAGAAAATTTTCATCCGGGTATTCAAGATGGAAAGGGAGTTGGAATTCTGGGCGAAAAACAGCGGCCAGGACCAGTTCATCCTGGTCCAGAAATATAAGGCATGCGCGCTGAGCGGGAACCTCGGTCCCAAGCGCAAACAGGGAGACCACCAGGTCCCTGAAGGGTTCTACGTGATCTCGGAATTCAACCCTCAGAGCAAGTTCCATTTGTCTTTGCGGGTCAATTACCCTAACCGGTCGGACGCCGTCCTCAGCGACAAGCGCAAGCCGGGAGCAGACATTTTCATTCACGGGTCCTGCGTGAGCGACGGCTGCGTGGCGATCAAGGACGGCCCGATTGAGGAGCTTTATCTCTCCGGCCTGGATGCCAAATCCCGCGGTCAAAAATCGATCCCGGTGCACATCTTTCCCTGCCGGATGAACAACGCCTCCTGCGAGCGCGCGCTCGGTTTTTTTGCAATCAACAATGAGGGTCTGAAGAAATTCTGGAATTCGCTCAAGCCCGGGTACGAATATTTTGAAAAAAACAAGGCCGTGCCCCGGGCCAAAGTAGGCAAGGACGGTTACTATATTTTTAATTGAATGGCATGGCGTTGAAAACCCGAGCAAAACCATCGAAGCGCGCCGGCTTTTTCCCGGTCATTGAAATCAAGGCCGAGAGCCACCTCGAACTGGGGTTCAAGACCGGCCAAGCCGCGAAAGCGCAAATCAAAGAGGCGCTTGCCCGGCGCCGGGAATGGATCGGCAACCTGAAAAAGTTCGCGAATGCCGACCGCGGCGGCCGGGTCACGCCCTTTGTCGAAGCGCTTAAGCGCCATTTCCCCCAATACCTCGATGAATTGACCGGCATGGCGCAAGGCGCGGAGGCGGACCTGGATGATCTCTTGATCATCAACCTCAACCCGGAACTTAACGCGATGACGCAGACCGCCAAGGAGGAAGACTGTTCCACGGTGGTGGTGCGGAATAAAGATCGCGTTCTTCTGGGCCATAATGAGGATGGTTCCGAGGAATATCTTGGCCTGATGTTTTTGCTTCGCGCGCAAACCCCGAACGGGACCAGATTCATGACGCTTTGCTATCCGGGCCTGATCCCGGGCAACGGACCCGGCATCAACAGCCACGGCCTGATCCACACCTGCGACTATATCGGCAACAAGCAGTGGCGGGCGGGTGTGCCCAGATATTTCATCGACCGCGCAATTTTGGAGGCGCGCTCAATTGATGAGGCGGCGTCAATTGCCTCGCACCAGGCGCGCGCGTATTCGCAGGCCCACAACCTGATTTCCTTCAGGGAAAAACAGGCGGTGATGATTGAAACCTCGGTCTCGCAGGCGTTGGTCAGGGAAGTCAAGGGAATGGTTGCGCGCGCCAACCACTACCTCTTCCCGGAAATGAAGTGCGAGCCCGAATTCGCGCAGACGCTGAAGAGGTCTCGGCCGCGGCAGGCGGCGCTGGAGGATGAACTGCGCGGGACTCGGCCGGGCCGGGTCGGCCCGGAGCAAATCCTTGCCGCGCTGAGCTCTCACAGGAACCAGCCGCTCTCGCCCTGCCGTCATAAAAACCGGGAAACTCCGGGAGCGACCCTGGGAACTTTTATCTTTGACGGCTCCTCCGATCGGTTGGAGATTTATTTCGGAGCGCCCTGCGCCAGGGTCTGCCGCGTGTTTCAGCCCGCCCTGGCGAATTGAAGCAACCTTCCGTACCTGGCCAACAGTTCTTTCCGGAGCGCCTCAAACTCCGGCCGGTTCAGGTCATAATTATCCGCCCATGCGAAAGCGTCGTTCCTGGCCATGGCCAGTTCCTTCACGTCCCGGATCAGGTCCGCGAACTTAAACGGGGGCAGGCCGCTCTGGCGCGTGCCCAGGAATTCGCCCGGGCCGCGCAGGCGAAGGTCAACCTCTGAAATCTTGAACCCGTCCGTGGTCTCGGCCACGGCCTTGAGCCGCTCCTTGGCCGGTTCGGTGAGCGGGTGGTGCGCGACCAGGAAACAGATGCATTCCTTGTCGCTCCTGGCCACCCGGCCGCGCAGTTGGTGGAGCTGGCTCAGGCCGAACCTCTCCGCGTGCTCGATCACAATGGCGGTGGCGTTGGGCACGTCGATCCCCACTTCGATCACGGTGGTGGCCACCAGAATTTTGACCTCGTTGTCGCGGAACTTCGCCATTACCTTTTCCTTTTCTTCCGGGGACAGTCTCCCATGGATAAGACCGAGCCTGAATTCCGGGAAGACCTTTTGCGACAACTCCTCAAACTTGCGGGTGGCGTCCTGCAACTCCAGCTTCGCCGATTCCAGAACCAGCGGATAGACCACGTAGGCCTGCTCCCCTCGCTGCACCCGCTTTTTCAACTCATCCCAGGCGCGGTTGATCTCCTTGGCTGGGATCAGATCGGTTACGGCCGGCTTTCTTCCCGGGGGCATCTGGTCGAGCACTGACAGGTCGAGGTCGCCGTATGCGGTCATTGCCAGGCTGCGCGGGATGGGAGTGGCGGTCATGGCCAGGATATGCGGGGGACGGTCTGCTCCTTTGCCCTTCAGCTTCAAACGTTCTTCCACGCCGAAGCGGTGCTGCTCGTCAATGATCGCCAGGCCCAACCGGCTGAACTGGACTTTTTCCTGGATCAAAGCCTGCGTCCCCACCAGAAGCCGCACCGAGCCGTCCGCAACTCCAGACAGGACCCTTGCGCGGTCCTCGCCCCGGACCGCGGAGCTCAGCAAGCCCGAGCGTATGCCCAGGCGGTCGAGCCAGCGGTGCAGGTTCAACCAGTGCTGTTCGGCCAGAACCTCGCTCGGCGCCATGACCGCCACCTGCAGGCGTGCGTCAATGACTCGAAGAGCCGAGAACAGCGCCACGATCGTCTTTCCCGAACCCACGTCGCCCTGCAACAGCCGGTGCATGGGCCGGCTTTTAGACATGTCATCCTTGATTTCCGAAATCACCCTTTCCTGCGCGGAGGTGAGCGAGAAAGGTATGATCGCGCGGAGCATCTCTATCTTCTGCTCCCCCGCTGAAATCGGACGCGCTTTTTCAAACTCCATGCCCTTCCTGCTCAAGGCCAGGGCGAGTTCGAGCAGGAAAAACTCCTGATAATACAGCCGCCGGTGCCAGACGGTGGCGAGCCGCTCCAGTTCTGCCGGGTCGGCGTCTCCGGGCGGAAAATGCACGCTGTTGATCGCGCTTTGGATGTCCGGCCAGTTTCTTTTTGATCTTATGTCTTCGGGCAAAAGCTCCGGAATTTTCTCGCCCGCCTCATCCAGCGCGCGCTTGACCATGCCGCGGAAGGTCTTCTGGGAAAATCCCTCAGGCAGCGAATAGATGGGCGCCAGCCTCCCGAAGCTGAGCGAGTCCTGCTGTTCGCCGGGTTCCAGGATTTCGAGTTCCGGGTGGTCCATCTCCAGGAGCGCGTCAAACTTCCTCACCGCCTGGCTCGCGATCACCACCCTGCCCTTCTCAAGTTTGGCTTCAAGATAAGCCCCGGGCATCCGGAACCATTTGAGGCAAAGCGCGCCGCTGCCGTCGTCAATCACGACCTGAAAACCCGGCCGCCACCGCTTGCCGGTCCTGCCGCAGGCCACGATTGTTCCCGACACCACCGCTTTTTCCCCGGGCGCCAGCCGGGCGATGGGCGTGAAGGTCCGGCGGTCCTCGTAGCGATACGGAATGTGAAAAATAAGGTCCTGGAGGGTATGTATGCCCTTGTCAGCAAGCTTTTCGCTCAGCCGCGGGCCCACTCCCTTGAGATACCTTACCGGGTCATGGAGGGAATGCACCGCGGCCGAGGGTTTCTGCTCTCCGGTCATTTGCCGGCATCCAGGCCTTGTTCGAGGAAAGCCTCGGGCTTCCGTGGGCAAGACCTTTCCGGCGTGATCATTCCCGGCGCCATGAAAATAATTCTAACAGAATTTGCTTTATCTGCCGAAGCGCCAACGGGCTTTTGCGGTCTAATTTTCTTTTGAGCCTGGTTTGCGCTAGAATCAAGGCCGGAAGGGAAGCCGGGGAGGCCAAAATGTCAATTCGCTGCAAAAAGGCTCAAAGACTTTCCGGTGTCTGCTTATTGCTGTTCGCGATTGTTTTTTTCGCCGGGGGCTGCGCCGAATCCAATGACGATCACAGCGATGACGGCGCCCGGCTGCCCCTGAATTTGACCATCAGCATCAACCGCGCGACCGAGAGCGTTTCCGTGCAAAGCGCCCCGGCCGCGGACGCCGAGGAGATAGGCCTGATCAGCGCTTTTCTCACCCCCTTTGACCCGGCAGTTGACGGATGCTATTTCTTCGGCAACACGCTTTTGATCTTCCTCACACTCGAAGCCACCGAGGTCGCTACCGATTTGTTTTCAGTCCATTTGCAGTTGACGGACTATAGTTCAAACCACCTCCGGCCGCTGGAGCAATTTCCTTATGTCCCGGGCTTTGAAAGTCTCCAGGGATTGCAACTTATCGACCCGGCTTACGGGGGATGGTTTGCTTCCTATGCTTACGGCGATTTCTATTCAAGCGAGCGGGCGTACGAGTTTAACTACGGAACGTTGAGCGCATCGACCTGGGTCCTGGCTTTTGACATCACCGGCCTTGAACAGGACGCAACCATTGAAGCCGGCGTAATCGTTGACATCACCCCCGAACTCCAAACCGAACAGGCCCGGATGACCATTGCCCCCTACCTGAACAACATCGCCGCCAACTCCGTGACCATTATCTGGGAAACCGACAAGGAAACCCCCGCGGACTTATGGTACGGCCGGGAGCAGCCGTCCACCCAGAAATTCGGAACCACCCGCCGGTTCCAGGATTCGGCCTTGGCATACCCGCCGGTGTTCAACCTCAACGTTCATGAAGTGACCCTTTCCGGACTTGAGCCCGGCGCCACTTATTATTACCAGATCAAGTCGCTGGCCACGGCCAGCCCGGTTTATTTTTTCAGGACCCTGGCCGCAACCGCCAAGCCCTCCTTCAAGTTCGCGGTCTATGCCGACACCCGGACCAATGACATTCCCCATGCCTCGGTAATCAACGCCATGGTCAACATCCGAGACATCCATGACTATGATTTCGCCGTGCACATCGGCGACTTCAACAATAACTTTATCCAGGCAACCGAGCGCTACACCTTCTTCGGGATTGAGCAGCCGCTGCTTTCCTACGTCTGCATGTTCCCGGTGCGCGGCAACCATGACGACTTCACAGCCTATACCCAGTATTTCAGGGTTCCCCCGGCCGGCCAGAGCGAGCTGGAAAACCATAACTATGCGTTTGAGTACCAGGGATCGCATTTCATAATGATTGACTCGGAGGTTGACCCGGGGAAATACGGCGTCGGATATGCCTGGATGAAGTACCAACTCAAACAGGCCAAAGAAGACCCGGATCGGACTTTCACTTTCCTCTTCAGCCACATCCCCTATTACGCGGGATGGGGACATTACAACGGGGCCGAGCAACTGGAATGGCTGGCGCCCCTGTTCCGAGATAACGACGTCTCCGCGGGATTCGCAGGGCACATCCACCTCTATGAAAGGATCGATGTTTCCGGCAAGCCCTGGATCATAACCGGCTCCGCAGGAGCGCCTTGGTGTTGCTCCGGAACCACGCCCAGCTTGGAACTGCTGGCGGAGCAGGCTTTGTACTCACAAGAGACCGTGACTGACAAATATTTCGGCTGGTACTATGAATTCCTGATTGTGGAGGTCTTTCCCGATAAGTTTACGATCTATGCCTATGATGACAGCGGGAGCGGGGAACCTTTTGACCAGGTCACTTTTATTAAATGAATTGTTGATTTTTCCGGAAACCGGGCTATAATCATCAAGCTCCTTGCTCCGGTCCTGAACCGGGGCTAATAAACCATAGGGAGGACAAATTGAAGACGCGAAAATACGAAACCATTTTTATCGCCCGTCCTGAATATGAAAAGGAACAGCTCGAGGGCCTGGTCCAGCGGCTGTCCGATCGGATCGAACGCGGCCAGGGCAAATTGATGGAAGTATCCGACTGGGGGCTGCGTCGGCTGGCTTACCCCATCCGCATCCGGGGCGAGAAGTTCTTTTACGGCCGCTACCTTTTGCTGATCTATTCCGGAACCGGCCAGACCGTGAAAGAGCTGGAAGATCATATGAAGCTGATCGACGACACCTTCCGCTTCAACAGCTACCTGATTTCCGAGGAGGTCGCGGCCATTGAGCAGCCGGAGCCGGTCTGGCGCGAGGAAGTGGTCCCGGAAATCAAGCTCCGCGATGACGGCGAGGGACTGGAAGTGGTGGAGCCGTCTCGCCTGCGCAAGCTGTCCAAAGAGGAAATGTATCGGCCGCGCGCCGCGGAGAAGATGGTCAAGGAAGAAGCGGGGGCGGCTGCTCCGGCTGAGGCTGCCCCGGCTGAGACTGCCCCGGCTGAGGGTGAACAGGTCCCCGCAGCCGAAGCTGCGCCTGCGGCCGCTCCTGTTCCTGCTCCGGCTGAGGCCCCGGTCGAACCCAAGGAAGAAAAACCGGAAGGAGAAAAATAACATGGCAAACCCGGGAAGGAATAACGTGGCCGGCGCTGATTCTGAAGGCGGCGAAAGGCGAAAACAGTACCCGCGGCGAAAGGTCTGCAGGTTTTGCGTGGACAAGAGCCAGATCAGCTACAAGGACGTGCGAACCCTGGTCCATTACATCAGCGAGCACGGCAAAATCCTGCCCAGGAGAATGACCGGAACCTGCTCCAAACATCAAAGACTCCTGGCAACCGAGATCAAAAAGGCCAGGATCATGGCGCTTCTGCCATACAGCCCGCCGCATGTTTAAGGATAAAAAGCTGCTCGAGTAATAGTTGCGCTATTTACTGTAAGGGAGCACAAATGAAGGTTATTTTACTGGTAAATGTGGAAAAGCTCGGCAAGGCCGGCGAGGTTAAAGAGGTTAAAAACGGTTTTGGCCGGAACTATCTTATCCCGCGCAAATTGGCGATCACGGCTAGCGCCAAAAGCCTCTCACAACTTGACCACCACCGGAAATCGATCACGGCGCAAGAGACTCGCCGCCATAAGGATGCGGAAACCGTTAAGCAGTCGATTGAGCGGTTGTCAATCACCATTCCGTGCAAGGTGGGCGAGGAGGACAAACTTTTCGGCTCGGTCACTGCCATGGACATTGCGCAGGCGCTGAAAGAAAAGCAGATCGAAATCGACAAGCGCCAGATCCGGCTGGAGGAGCCGTTAAGAACTCTCGGGGTTTATACCATCCCCATTCACCTGAGCAAGGACGTTGAGGCCAGGCTCAAGCTCTGGCTGGTCAAGGAGTAGGCATGAGGCCTGCGCTTCTCAGCTTGAAAAACATCGGTATTCTAGCCGCCATTCCCTTCCTGGTCATCGCCTGCAATGCCGGCAATCAAACTGACGAGCTTGAATTCGATCTTACCGGTCAGGACATCATGGTTGTGCTCCCGCCCGGGTATCCCGCGGTAATGGAAGGAACAACCCTTGTTGTCACCGGCTACGCCAGCGCCCCCATCGTCCATTCCTATCCGGCCTTCGCCGGGGTCGACACCGAGGGAGACATTGGAATCGGCAGTGCCGCAGGCTATGATAACGGGGACTACTTCACGGTCCCGATCAACGCCAACCTGGGAGCGCAGTTGCTCCATTCCTATAAAGTCTGCATCACAATTGCCCCCACGGGTTACCTCCGGGGGCCAACATCGATTTCCGGCAGCAAGAAATTGCTTAGCGACTCATATCCAACCCGGTACAAACGCGCCGCGGGGTTTGAAGCTGCTCCAACAATTCAACCATCGCCACTTTGTTTTTCCGCCACTTCCACTTCCACCGACGCCACCGGCACAGTCAATTTGGCGGAGCTTGAGTTTTACATCCTCCAGCAACTCCCCCCAAACGGAGTCAGTCTCGACTTCCAGGTCCTGGAACTGAAGGATGCGGACGGGAATGACCTCTGCGTGAATTTTAACGCGGCCGGTTGCAGCGACTTGGGATTGGACGGGATTGTCGTGTCCAATTTCCATATCCAAACCCCTTAGGGGTCAAACCTTAACATTTAACATTTCCGAGCCGGGGTGAAGTTAATGCCGGCCCTTGGAGACCTGCCCCCAAGCTTAGCTCCGATATTCGGCGTTTATGCGCACGTATTCCTGGGTGAAATCGCAGGTGATCATTTCGAATCGGTGTTTGCCGGCGCCGGCATCAAACAGAATCTTGAAGCCGCTCTGCTTCAATAATTGCACCGCGCGTTTTTCCGCTGCCATTCCCTGATAGCCGGCGCTGCGGCGGCCGGCCTTGAAAATCTCCAGGCGCGTGCGCCCATCCGCAGAGACCAGGCGCAGGCTGGTCTTGTCCACATTGAATTTCGCCCCGGAAATTCCAGCCGCGGCGATGATCCTTCCCCAGTTGGGGTCCGCGGCGGAGATTGCGGTTTTGACCAGGGGCGAATTTGCGATCCTGCGCGCGATTTTTTCCGCATCAGAGGCGCTCTTGGCCCCTTTGACCTCCACCAGGAACCATTTGCTCGCGCCTTCGCCGTCCGCGGCGATCATCTGCGCCAGGTCCAGGCACACGCCGTAGAAGGCGTTCTTGAACCGCGGCCAGCCTTTTCCGCGGGAAACGATCTCAACCCCGCTCGCGCCGTTGGCAAGCGCAAACAGCGTGTCATTGGTGCTGGTGTCGCCGTCAATGGTGACCCGGTTGAAACTGGCTTTTGCGCTCGCGCGCAAAAGAAGCTTAAGCAGCGCCGGCTTGATTTCCGCGTCGGTGAGCACGAACCCGAGCATGGTCGCCATTTGCGGCTGGATCATGCCCGCGCCCTTGGCAAAGCCGATGATCCTGACTTCCCTGCCCGCCAGCTTCAGCGCGCACCCGGAAATTTTCGGCCTGGTGTCCGTGGTCATGATCGCGCTCACAAAATCTTCATAGTTGCGCGGCCCCAGCCGGGAAACCAAAGCCGGAACACCGTCCACAATTTTTCGATAAGCCAGCGGCTCGCCGATGACGCCGGTGGAGGCCAGCAGCACCGAAGCGTCTTTGATCCGCAAATAGCGCGAGAGCGCTGCGCTCGCGGCCTTCGCCGCGCTCAGCCCCTGTTGCCCCATCGCGCAGTTGGCGTTGCCGGAGTTGACCAGGACCGCGGTCGCCCTGCCCTTTTTAATCCGCTCCCGGGAAACGATTACCGGCGCGGCCAGGTAAAGGTTGGTGGTGAACACGCCGGCCGCCGCGGCCTCGCGCTCGGACAAGATCAGCCCCAGGTCATTCTTGCCCTTGCGCTTGATCGCGACGTTGATCCCGGCAAAAAGATATCCCGCCGGCGCCTTAATTTTCATGCTTGTCCCCGTTTTGCTTGGACTGCTGGAGCATTTTCTGGAGCGTCATCTGGACCTCGCCCAAAAGCTCCTGCAAACTCGCCAGGTCCGGCTCCTGCTTCTCCCGCGAACGACCCATGTCCCCGTAAACGATGATCGAAACCTTTCCGAAAAGCAAAACCGGCATGACCACCGCGGACTTGGGGATGAGCCCGCCCATCCCGATCAAAATCCGCTGGTTGACCTGGGCGCGAGGGATGGGGCCGATAAACTGCGAGCAACTTTCATGCACGGTCCGGAAAATACTGTCCAGCTCCAGCGGCACCATCAGGCTGGCCAGGCGCTTGTCATCAATGCCTTCGCCCCGGCCCTGCCAGCCAAAGGCAATCCCGCCCCGGATGTAAAAAAGCGCGACGCGCTCAAAAATCCGGCCGGCAAACTCCTTGACGGCCCGGGCGATTTCGTCGCGGTCCCGGGCCTGGCGGATTTTTTCTTTCACCTTGGGCAAGAGGAACCTGGGATGACTCGTCCTGCCCACCCGGTCCCAAAAGTCATCCAGGTCCTTGGGCGGACCCACCAGCGCGGTGATGGTTTGCGGATCGATCCGCTCGGCCGCTCCGGCCGGGACAACCTCCCGGATCGCCTCGCTCCCGGCCCAAAGGCTCTGCCCCATCTGAGCCGCGGTGAGCGCGGTAGAGGGATAAATTTCGCGCATCAACTCCAGGTTGCGCTCAAGCTGTATGAACCTGACCTCGCGCTTTACGCCGTAATATCGCTCCAGCGCCCAGCGCAAATAAACCTCGAGCACCGCGGCCGGAACAACCTTCAACCCGGTCTTCTTTTCAACCGCCGCGACCCCCTCTTTGTCTTCCGGGTCCAGCATGGCCAGGTAAAGCCGCTTGGCCAGCCGCCGATACACGATTGCGTCATACCTGACCGCCAGTTCGCGCGGGACCAGCTTGATCACCTCCTGGGGGACATCCTTGATCTCCTCCAGAGAGACCGCGTCCGTGCCGTACCGTTCGCTCAGGGTTCCGGCCAATTCCTTCTCGCCGATGTATCCCAGCTCGAGCAGCACGGTGCCCAGCTTGCCCCCGAACAGAATCTGGCACTGCACCGCCTGGTCCAACTGAGACTGAGTAATCTTGCCGGACTTGATCAGCAATTCTCCCAACCGTTCGGACATCAAGTGAAATATAACAGATTTCCCGGATTCCGACAATCGGGGCAGGGTTGCCAACCAGCCAAGAATCAGATAAATTCTCCAAGAGAATAGTCATGCTCAAAAAAACCATACAACTAATACTGCTCATTTGTCTCCCGTTCCTTTTACCCGCCGGCTTCCTGGCCTGGAAACCAGGGATCAAGAACGTTACAGATTACGATCAACGGCTCAAGCTGCTTGCGGCCGCGCACAATCCCCTGAGGGAAAACGGGGAGTTCCGGCCGAGGATTTGGCTGAATAATGGCTGGCTCTTTCAAATCCCGGGAGGCAGAAGCATCCAAGCCGCGGTTCCTTCCTGCTGGAACTCCATCCCCGGCCTGGAGAATTACGAAGGAAAAGCATCCTATCATCGCGAGTTGACAATCCCGGCCATTGATGGCCGCAGGATTTTTCTTGCGTTCCAAGGGGTGTCTTATCAGACAAAGGTTATCCTGGCCGATCAATTAATCGGCGGGCATGAGGGAGCATACACGCCGTTTGAGATTGAATTGCACCCTCCGGTCAACGCCCTGCTCAGGGTTCTGGTCGACAACCGCCTTTCCATGAAGACCTTGCCGGGCAAATTCCAGGGCTGGAAGCAGGTGGGCGGGATTTTCCGGGAGGTTTTTCTCGAGGAGCGGAGCGAGGTGTTCATCAAGGACGCCAGGATTATCTCGGTGCCGGAGGGCAAACTCAAGCTCGAATTTTTGCTCGATAATGCCCTTCGCCGGAGCGGAGAGTTCAGGGTCCAGGCCGAACTGTCCGGCGCGCCTCAAAAAGTCGTGCTCGAAAAGGCCTTGAAAATAGAGGGCGCGAAAGAGTTTGCGGTTTCGCTTGAGGGGATTGCGCCGGGGGTCAGGCCCTGGTCGCCGGAGGAGCCGAATTTGTATTCGCTGTCGATCCGGCTCCTCCAGGATGCGGGGCCGGACCATGCCCTGCTTGACCGACTCGACTATAAGATAGGATTTCGAAAAATCGAGACCAAGGGCAGCCAAATTTTTCTGAACGGCAAGCCGTTCAAGGCGCGGGGCGTCAGCCGCCATAATTTTTATCCGGATTATTACCAATCCATCCCGCCGGGGCTGGTGGAGGCTGATTTCAAGAAGATCAAAGAGATGGGCGCCAACCTGGTCCGGCTCGGCCACTATCCCAACCATCCTTACGCGCTGCAATTGTGCGACGAGCTCGGGCTGCTGGCTTGGGAGGAAATACCCGCCTGGGGATCATTTAGCCCCGACTATTCAAGTCCCGAGGTAATCGCCAAGGCCAAAAGTCAGTTGCGCGAAATGATCTTACGGGACCGGAACCACCCAAGCCTGGCCCTGGTCGGCCTTGCCAACGAAATCCCCTCGGACCGGCCCTCCGGAGAAAACTTCGTGAGGGAACTCGCCGGCTTTGCCCGGCCCCTGATCGGCAACCAGCTGCTCACCGCAGCCAGTTTCGCTTATGAAAAAGACCTTGCCGCCAAATTCCTGGACGTGATCGGGTTCAATTGTTACTGGGGATGGTACAGCGACACGGTTTCGTCCTCGAACCAAAGGCTCCGAAGGCTGGCGCAAAAATTCAGAGATATGCCGGTGCTGATCTCCGAGTATGGCGCCGACGCTCAAATCGGCCGGCACGGCGCCCGGGGCGACATTTACACCGAGGAAAACCAGGCCCGTTTTTTGGAGCAGACTTTCCGGATGCTTGAAAACCAGGCGGATATTTCCGGGGGAATCATCTGGAGCTTTTCCGATTTTCCCGACCCCAGACGGGCGCTTAATCCGCAGCCGTTCACGGACCAGATGGGGCTGGTGGACGAAAATCGTCACGCGAAGCTGGGTTATCAGGTGGCGCATTCGCTGTATCACGGCCACCCTGCGGGGTTTGAGGCGCGCAGCCGCCTTTCCGGCAGAATCCGCGACGGCGCCCTGGCCAGCATTCTGATGCTCACCATCTTCTTCGGCCTGTTCCGGCCCATACCCCGGAGCGGTATTTTAGCGGTGCCCGGCTTCGGAAGGCCGGCCAGGCTCTTCCGCCGCGCGCTCCGGACCATCGCATTGCAAACCCTGGTCCTGGAACTGATCTGGCGCGGATGGTTCGAGCATCAGCCGCTGGCGCTCATAATCAGCTTCCCGTATCCATCGGCCAAATTATTACAGTCCGCGCTAAATTCCGGATACCGGCCGCTCTGCTTCTTCGGTTTGCTGTTCCTGCTCTGGCTCACGCTGGGGAGATTCCTTTCCATCCTCGGCCGGGAGGACAAGATCAAACGCGACCCGTTTGAACTTGCGCTCGGCCCGGGGGACCCGTTTTCGCTTGCCCTGCCCTATCCGCTGATCGGCTTTTTCCCGGCTCTCGCCGCCATCGCGATCAACCTGCCTTCCGTAATTTTTTCCGGCGGCGAACTGGTCAACCAATTCACCACCATCTCCTGGGCGCTGGTTCAATTCTGTCTGCTCTCACTGATTGTCCTCAGCATCTTCAAAGTCGCTCTGGTGTTCCGGGCCGGCCTGGGCGAAAACCTGCCCCGCGCATTCCTGGCGCTCGCCGGATACGTCATCCTGGTCAATTTTTTCGCCTCCCTCTGGCTCATGGCCTTGCTTAGCATCTGATTGCATTTTTGCGCGTAAAGCGTTAAGACTATAATCATTGCCATGAAGTCGGTCGCCGCTCAAATCGTGAAGAGACTGCGCGAGCGCGGTTTTGAGGCCTACCTTGTGGGCGGGTGCGTGCGCGACCTCCTGCTCGGCATCCGGCCCAAGGACTGGGACGTGGCCACCAACGCAACCCCCGAGCAGGTCATGAGCCTTTTCCGCAAGACCATTCCGGTGGGAGCGAAGTTCGGGGTGGTGATCGTCAGGATGCGCGGCAAGAACTATGAAGTGGCAACCTTCCGGCGCGACCTCGGCTATCAAGACGGCCGGCGACCGGCCGCGGTGGAATTCTCCAGCGCGAAGCAGGACGCCCGCCGGCGAGATTTCACCATCAACGGAATGTTCTTCGATCCGGTCCGGAATAAAATAATTGATTTCGTCGGCGGCCGGAAAGATTTGCGGGCCGGTCTGGTCCGGGCGATCGGGATTCCGGGGGAGCGTTTCCGGGAGGACAAACTCCGGATGCTGCGCGCTGTCCGCTTCAGCGCCCGGTTCAACTATGCGATCGAGCCTCGCACGCGGGCGGCGGTCATGCGGCATGCCGCGGAAATTGTGGAAGTGAGCCGCGAGCGCATCCGGGACGAGCTGGCCATGATCTTCACCCAGGAGAACCCGGAGCTCGGGCTGGCCCTGCTTGACGAGCTCGGCCTGCTCAAGGCGATCCTGCCCGAGGTGTCCGCCTTGAAAGGCGTTGCCCAGCCTCCGGAATTCCATCCCGAGGGCGACGTGTTCGAGCACACCATGCTCGCGCTCAAGCTCATGCGCAAGCCCGAATTGGAATTGGCCTTTGCCGCGCTCCTCCATGACGCCGGCAAGCCCAAAACGTTCCGGGTCGCGGACCGCATCCGCTTTGACCGCCATTCCAGCGAGGGCGCGGAGATCGCCCAAAAGGTTCTGCGCCGTCTCCGTTTTTCCAACCGCCAGACCCAGACCATAGTTGCGATGGTCAAGGAACATCTCCGGTTCATTGACGTCCCCAAAATGAAGGAATCAACGCTCAAGCGGTTCATGCGGCTGGACCGCTTCGATCTTCACCTGGAACTCCACCGCCTCGATTGTCTGGCCAGTCACGCCGACCTCTCAACCCACCGCTACCTCCAGAGACGCTACCGTGAATTTCTCGCCGAACAAAAAACGGCGAAGCCAAAACCCCAAAGGCTGATCACCGGGGACGACCTGATCAAACTCGGGCTCGCGCCCGGGCCGGCGTTCCGGGCGATTCTGACCGAGGTTGAGGACGCCCAACTTGAAGGCCGGGTCAGCACCAGCGAACAAGCGGTTGAACTTGCCAAAAAAATCGCGGGACTTGATCGAGGGAGTATGGCGGAATAATCCGGAAATAAACCGACCTGAAAAAAGGAGGGTAAAATGGCCGCAGGCAGAGACTTGAACCCGGTGTTCCAGCACAACCAATATTTGTTGCGGAGAAAATTTTTCCGGATTTTCGGCGGCGCGTTCTACGCTTACGATCAAGCCGGAAATCTGGTCTTTTACGCTGACCAGAAGCGCTTCCGGTTGAGGGAAGACTTTCGGGTGTATTCCGACCCAGGCAAAAAAGTGGAATTGCTCCGGATCAAGACCCCGCAAATCCTGGACCTGTGGGCGAACTACACCGTGGTGGATTCAACCACCGGCGAAACCGTGGGGGCGCTGCGGCGGAAAGCGCTGAGCTCCATGCTGCGGGACACCTGGGAGCTAAAAGCCCCGGACGGAAGACAAATCGGCACGCTCACGGAAAGCAGCCTGCTCGGCGCGCTGCTCAGCCGCTGGTGGAACATCATTCCTCAAAAATACCTCGTTGCAACCGAGAACGGCAAAGAAATCGCCCGGATCAAGCAGCACTTCAATCCCATATTCCTCAAATACACTTTGAGCTTCCTGGAGACCGCGCCCGCGATTGACCGGCGCCTGGTGATCGCCGCGGGCATTCTCATCGCCGGGATCGAGCAGCGCCAGGAAGAAATGCCGGGAGACTGAAAAAAACGGGATTGAGAGTCAGGAATTGGGAATTGGGAATTGGTGGTTGGATTGGCAGGGATGTCTTTGTCTTCCCGGAGTTCAGGCGGTGTTGCGCTTCAGTCTTCACACTTTGATGTATTTCCATTTCCCTCGCCGGACGGAGAGGGAAAGAAACAAGACCCGGAAAATGAAATCCGGGATTTGAGTCAGCCAGAGCCAGTGCACCGGGGCATTGAATGCCTTCCACAAAACCAGGGCCAGCCCGATCCTGAAGACGTACATGCCCGTGCTTTGCACAATCATGGGCGAGAGTGAATAGCCCGCGCCTCTTAAACTTCCGGCTTGGACAAATCCGATGGCCATGAGCGGCTGCGCGATCGCCACCGCCTGCAGGTACATCCTGGCCAGGTTGACCGTGTGCTCGGAGCTGGCCGGGAAAAGCAGGCGGATGACGGGCCCGGCGAAAAAGAAAAGCCCGACCCCGATGATGGTCATAATTGTCAGCGAGGCCCGGAGATTGATCTTCACCGCGGTCTCCGCCATGTCCGGCCGCCGGGCCCCCAGGCACATGCCCACCAGGGTGGTTGCCGAGACATTGTAGCCCATGGCCGGCAACTGGGAAAAATTGAGAATGGTCAGACCGATGATGTAGGCCGCAGCCGGCTCCGGCCCGTAATGATTGATGATGGTGATGAACGCGATCAGGCCGAGCTGGATCAATTCCCACTCCACCGCGGTCGGACCGCCGATCTTGAGCAGGCGCCGGATAATGCTCCAGTCGATCCGGAAACCGGAAAAGTCCACCGCGATCGCGCTCCACTTGAACCAAAAAAGCAGCATGAACAGCAGCAGAGCCGCGGCAAAGGAAACCGACATCGCCACTCCCGCGCCGCTGATGCCCATCCTGGGCATATGCCATTTTCCGAAAACCAGGCCATATTGGACCACGACATTGAGCACCGTGGCGGCAATGGTGATGATCATCGGCGTGCGGGTATCGCCCGCTCCCCGCAAACCCGCGCCCAGAAAAAAGCTGGCCGAGGCAAACGGCAGCCCGATGAAGACGATGCGCATGAACAGCGCCGCCTCCCCCGCCACCTCGGGAGGGGTGTGCAACGCGGCGAAAATGGGCCTGGCGAAAAGGATCCCCGCCGCGGCCAGCCCCACCGAGAGCAGGGTCCCGAAAAAAACTCCCTGGCCGAAAATGCGGCTGGCTTCGCGCGGGTTGCCGGCGCCAGCCTCCCGGGCCATCAGGGCCACCATGCCCACGCTGACCGAGGCCAGCCCCATGACAATGGCAAAAAAGATCATCTGCCCCATGCCCAGGGCCGCCAGCGTGCTGTCCCCGATGACGCCGATCATGACCCGGCTGATCAGGATCATGGACTGGCTGACCGCCTGGCCCACAAACACCGGCCACGCCAGCCGCCAGGACTCGCTCCACAAATACTGCGCCGCGTTCACTTCCGGAATCGCGAAGTGTATCTCGCCATTATTTGTCCCAACCATGTTCAGCCGGACGGCCGGCAAAAAATTTACGCAAGCGTGGATTCCAGAAAAAATATCGCGCGCCGCGATCAGGGCTGCGCAAGGCCGGTCCGCCTGCCGGCTATTTTAAATTATTTTGCCTCCGCCGCAAGCTGTTCCGGCCAAAAATTCGCAGCCCCGCGGGCCCGGCCGCCGCAGGAGAGATCAGCAACGCCCGAGGCCTTTCGACCCTTGACCAAAGCCGCTTTTTGTCCGAAGATGAGAAAAATTCTGGAGGGACGCGGATGTATTTTGAAAAACCGGGCCCGGAGAACACGGAGCAAACCCTTGAGCTCGCGGTTGCGGCCTGCAAGGACAAAAGATTGTCGCACCTGGTGGTTGCCAGCACCTGGGGTGAGACCGCGGCCAAGGCCCTTTTGCCGGCGCGGACCGCGGGCTTGAAGCTGGTGGTGGTCACTCACAATTTCGGTTTTTCCGAAGAGGGCAAATGCGAATTTGACGGGGAGCTCCGTCGCGAGATCGAACAGGCCGGCCACAAGGTGCTGAGCGGCACGCTGGTTACCAGGAGCCTGGGCAAGGCCATTGCCGTGAAGCTGGGTTTCAGCGAGTCCGAACTGATCGCGGGCACGCTCCGGATTTTCGGCCAGGGAGTCAAGGTCTGCGTGGAGATGGCCTGCATGGCCGCGGATCACGGGCTGGTCCCCTCAGAGGATTGCGTATTTGTGGCCGGCACCTCGCGCGGCGCCGACACCGCCTGCATCATCCGCCCCGCCAGTTCCAACAAATTTTTTGACTTGAAGGTGAGAGAAATTCTGTGCAAGCCGCGAGACTTCTAACAGGGTATTGAAAAACCATCTCCCTCCCCCTGGGAGGGGGGAGGGTCGGGGAGAGGGTCGCTTCCTGGAATCGCAGTCGCGAGCGCCGCAGACCCCGCCAACAAAGGCTCCGACCACCCTCTCCTTGTTCCTCTCCCCTCCGAGGGAGAGGAAACGATTCTTGGCCGACCGCGCCAAAATCGCCTTTTTCAACACCCTGCTAAAGGAGTGCTCCAAAACTTGAGGGGGCGTGACTCAACAGCGCGGTTCGAGCATCAGCGCAAAGGCCTTTGCCAAAAATAAAACCGGGGAATCAGAGGATTCCCCGGTCCGGTCTGCGTCTCCAAACAGTCAGTTGCCGGCCTTCTTTCGATTGCGCAATCTAAGGATCAGAAGTCCGATCACGGGCAAAAGCAGAATGGCGCCGGCGCCAAGGTCGTAGGCAATTTGCGCTCGCTTGAGTTGTCCGGCGTTGATCGAGCAGGAGATCAGGGAGGTCAATCCGCCGCTGTAAAGGAACCCGTTTCTCACCCCAAACGCCAGCCATTCTCTTTTGGATATTTCGGGAAGTTGGGGCGGCCCGGTTCTGTCCATTTTACGCATCACATTCGTCATTTTAAAAATCATTCCATAGGTCTCTTCTTCCGCCCCCGGGAAAACGGTCGCGTTCAAGAAAGAAGATTTGTCCTCTACAGAAGATAGGGTGGTCAGAACATCGGCCAAGAAGTCGCCGAGCACGATCAGCGGATTGATGTCATTGGTGGTGTCAAAGTTGACGCCGTCCACGCTGCGGGCCAGGCCGATCTGGTAAACGGGGTCATATAAGCCGTTAAGCCCCTCATCTTTCGCGTAGGTGGACATTTGGAGATCGTCATATTCCGAATATTCGCCGGTGAGCCACATCATGAATAGAGGCTTGTCCGCGCCGTCAATTTCCTTGATCAGGACGTCAGGCGAGAAACTGCCCATGTAATTGAAGCTGGGAGCGGTTTCCGACACACCGCCACCGACGCCAAGAGCGTCAAAGATGAAACTCACGGCCGAGCCGCCAATCGATCCGTGGCAGACGCGGCCAAGGTCGATCACAGGGTTTCGCACGCGGTCCCAATCAGTGGGGTTGGCCGCGACCCGGCTGATGGTGCTCATTGCCACGCCGATCCTCGAAGCAAGCGCCACCCCCTGGTTATCATCGAGCGCGTTCAGCAGAGCCGCATTGGGCTGGTCGGACGAAACTGATGTAACCAAAGTCCTTTCCCTGAAATTTCCGGTCCCTCCCGCCCCTTCCATATCATAGGTGACTGCGAGATTTCCCCATTTATTATCCAGCCCGGGCTTCCGGCACTCGCCCAGCTTGGCGAGAGCACCCCTCCCCGGCCGGACTTGTTCGGGAGCATTCAACCATCCCAGACCCGCGTAGTAGAGGTACAACTGGTCGCCGTACGCGACCACCTCGGGAGTTTCCACACCGAAAACATCAAAGCCGGTTTTTTCGTTTTCCAGGTAAAGTTGACTGTCATTTCCCTGCGCCTTGGTATTTGCTATTCCGTCCGGGCCGGCCTTGACGCACGGATAGTCCGGAGCGCCGGTGCCCATAAAGACCTGGCTGCGGTCATCTTCGAGCCGATAACTATTGCAGATGCCGTCTTCGCCGGAGAGGATCTTCGGGAGCGGCTTTTCCCCTTCGATTTCAATGTAGGTCATAGTGTCGGAAAGGATCGGGGTTTGGGGGACAACCCCGCTGCGGCGCACTATGTTCACATAGGGCTGGCCCTTGTAACGCGGGATCAATTGCGGGTCCCGCGAATCCAGGCAACTCTGGTTGATCCCGTTGGTGCCGGTGGTGAGGATATATTTCTGCCGGCCTTGATCCCAGGCAACCCGGTCGTCTCCCATCAGCCCCTGGTAAGCGAACATCACGTATTCGGACTCGTCATTTTCATAAAAATGCGAGCGCTTGTCCACCATCTCCAGGTTATAACAGGGATTATGCGGATCCTTGAATTTGGCGATCAATTCATCCACGCCCTCGTAGTGCTCCATTTCCTCTCTCTTCCAAAGCCGGTAAATCTGGAAATAGCCGTTTCCGCCGGGACAAATAGCTTTCACGGTATGGCCGGTCAGTGGGTCCACGATTGGGCAGAGCCAGTCGTCAAACTGGCCGTAGATGTCAAAGTGGTTGGACATTAAATCGGCATTCAGGTCCAGGAGCCATGCGCTATCGAGCGTCTCGTCGCTGCCCGGCGAAATCGGGCATTCATTCGAGTCCGACATATCCGCATACTTGCAAACAAACTGCTGAAGGCCGCTATCCCATACAACGCTCGATACGGTTGAGCCGTTGGTGACGTCCCTGTAAGTATCGGCCAATATAGGCAGAGGAAGAGTCGTGAAGCCCGTGGCCGGGGGCATTTCTATGGTTGGACCTCCAAGATTCCGGTCGGGCAATTTGTAGAAGGCAGAAAAAGCCCTGGAGGTATTGGTTTGCCCATCCGGGCCGGGGCAAATTCCATATTGGGTGCCCTGGTAACGGTAATAAACCATGAGCACGTCTTTCGTTCGCGGCCATCCGTCGAATACCGTCCCTGCCAGCCAGTCGGTCCCGCCCATTGATATCGTGCCGGTCGCAGGGTCCAGGGAATAATATCCCTGGTCGCGCGGCAATTCAGCAGGGGATCCTGCCACACTGAGCAGGAGCGAGACCACAATTTCGGAGTTCGGCTCGATGTTTGAGTGTTTGAGCTGGACGGTGTTGGAGTACAGGAATCGGGCATATTCGAGGCCGGCCGCGGGAATCAGGCAAATGGTGTCATCATCTTGGGGGACTGCCCGCAAAATTGAGAGTATATTTTCCACTCCCGGCTGGTCGAATTTGCCATCAAGGGGATCGGGGCAGATGCCGACCCGGAAGCCATCAGTGCAGAAATGATCTTTGCCATCCAACCGCCCGGACACCGTGAAGGGGGCGTAGTTACCCGCCCCGGAAACAGCCATGGTGGTGTTGGTCTTGCTCAGGGCGCACTTGTTGAACTCATCGGCCATTGCGAACGGGCTGCAATTCTGTCGTCTCCAGTATTCCGGAGGATTGATGCCGATTTCGTTGGTGAGCCATTGGTCGTTTCCCATAAGGAAAGCGGTTTTATCGCTTGCCGCGGGATCGTGTCCCACACAGGTTAAGTCCGGATTTCCTGGCGCCTCGGTTGGCACTATCGTGTTGCTGTAAAGCGGCGGGCCGTAAGCAATGCAATTGGGCATGATAAAGGTGTTGATGATCCCGTCGGGTCCGGAATTAATGGTGTTGCCGGCCAGTTGGTCGGACATGGGATAGGAATTCATTACTCCGTCTTCGCCAAAAGTGATGCAGATCGAGTCTTTGTATCCCTTGCCCACGGCCGTGACTTGGAGGTCATTGGCATCGGCAGTGGTGTCGCAGAATCCGTATTTGCCGCTGGAAACCACGGGCGCTTCAGGTTCTCCCGGGGCATCGGCATCATCTCGCCTGGGCAACAGGCTGGGCCGGTTATTGGTGATATTGCTCAAATCCCACTCCAGCCCCGTGAGCCCGTCCAGACTGGTGAGTTGGAATATTCCGGACCCGGTGGAAACAAACATCCAGAGTTTGTTGCCGACCTGGATCAAGCTGGGCGCCTCATTCCCCATCGATGACAAGTTGGTGGTTTCGCCTTTCAAGACCTCGCCGTCATCCAGGTAGTCCTTGTTGTCAACCTCCCAATACTCGAGGACGCCGTCTTTCAGGCCGGTTTCCTGATTATCGTAGATTCCCCCAAACCCGCTGATCGGGCAGACTTCTGAAATGCCCAAATCACCCTCATCGCCTGAATCGGGCAGACCGTCGCAATCCGGATACAGGTCTTCAGTCGGCGTGGTCACATCATCCGGCTCAAAAGTGGCATTATCAAGTCCCGGGTTATAATGCGGCTTTGCCGGCGCGGGCCTGCCCCGGGAAATATAGGCGGTCGGGTCCCAACTGACCGGCTCGACCGGAGTCGCTTCAAACAAAAGCAGCAAATCGTATCTGTTTTCTGGCGGGGTAATACCCCGATCCAACGCGTCTCTCGTGGTCCAATCCTCAACCTTGAGCCAGTAATCATTCGCCTTGTCGCAGATGTAGCCCAAATGCGGGTCGCGGTTCCTGAACATGTCAAGCCCGAACCTGCTCCTGGCCACCTCGGTGACAGGAAGCCCCCCCGAGGCCGCCCTATAAAGGGTCAATTGGATGGTGCGCGTTCCCTTTGAGTTCAAACGATCACCCATGGCCCTGATCTTGAGAGGCACCCTGGCCGCGGTGTCGCCGAACGACATGGCGCTGATCGGGATGCTGATCCAATCATCGTCAACGGTATTTCCACCAGCGTCCGTGGCGGAAAGCCCGAGCGTGGAAATGCAGTTGAGGCTTGACATGATGCTGCTGGCCACTCCAGGGTTTGGATCGTCAGGCAGATCAAACGTCCCTTCTTCACCCACTTTGCCCTGGGTAGCAGGACAATTTCTGTCCGGACAAGGGCATGGGAAAAGAGGAATATAATAGTCCGAGCCGGCGCTGGTTACCCAGCCGCTCAAGAAAGCCGGAGGGTTCGTATAATAGACGTTCAGCTTATTATTAAGAACGATCGCCTCAGGATGATCCGAACTGCTCCGGGAGTTCCGGGTAATGGACTCGTTCGGGGGCGCTCCCTTGCAAACGCTAATGACTCCGGTAGGCAGGTCCTTATAAAAAACGGTCGATTCCGGATCCAAGACCGGGTCAACTGACGGCACCGGCCGCTCGTAACCATCGCTGCAGTGCGTGTAGTTCCACGTCATTTGCCCTTCTTCACTGGGGTCCGTAGTGGGCAGGTAGGGGAGATCCGTGACATGGTGGTAGGTCATGTGGTGGACAACTGGGTCTTCATTATTTGGAGCCAGAGTCTTGACCTTGCCGTTGCCCACTTTATAGACAACGAATTTGCCGTATTCCCCGGTGGAATCAGGCGGGGAACTGGCGCTCACTTCCTCGTCCAGCGCCGCCACCGAAAATGAAGGCGTCATGCAATCGAGGTTGATAAACAGCAGCAGACACAGACCGAGCATATAAACAACCGGCCGGGTCTTGATCAGCTCCATCCAATCTAGCCGTTTCATTTACTCCCTCCTTTTCCAACCGTCAATGCAGCCAGGTGAATTCCAGGCCAAGCGCCCAAATTTCGCCGCTGGTAGAAAAATAATAGAGGTCTCCGGCGGACTTGGGGTTGCCCCAGTAATCATATTCCAGCTTATAGTTCTTGGATTCCAGGTCCAGGTATTGCACGTGCATATTAACTGCGAACTGGTGGTCGACCATGGGCGTCTCCAGGCTGTTCCTGCCCAGCCGGTCAAAAGCGAACCCCAGGCCTCCCGAATAGATATCGGCGTCGTTGTCAAAACTATGCCCGCGCAGCCCTTCCGGATAGGGCGAGTTCCATTTAAAGTAGCCGCCGCGCAGGGCGATCGTCGCGTTCCTGCGGTCGAGCGCGCCCGGGACTCCCTTGATGCCTCTGAGGTTCAGCAGCCATTCTCCGCCGAACCGGTTGATGATTGCGTCGTCCATCTTGCCTGGAGCGCCGTAGCCGATGCCGGTCGCGTCGCTCAGCATCGGGTTGGAGTATCTCAGGTAGTCCTCGTAAAGGTCGTCGTATAATTTTTTGAACCCGAGTATTTGCCGGCTCCAGGCCAGGGTCAACTTGGAATGGGGGATCGGGATGTGTATTCCGACTCCGTATTGCTGAATGGGGGGAGAGGTTTGGATGTCGCTCATGATCATGGAGCGTACGTCGTCAATAACTCCGCCGCCTTTGATCACGATGGGAATGCGAATCCTTATTTTGGTTATGGGTATGGTTTCGTATCCCAGGCTCAAGTATTTGAGCGGCCGCCAGGCCACCGAGAAAGCGTAATTGGTGTCTTCCAGCGACAGACCGATGCCGATATTGGGATTGACGTCCGTTGCCGGAGCGCCCACCGAGGTTCCCAGGATGCTTTCCAGCAATTGGCTAAAGGCGATATTAATAGGGCTGCTCCTGATCCAGATATTGCTGGTGGGCATGACGCCGATACCCAGGGTGTCGTGCAGCTTGAGCGCCACCCCGAACTGGATTGGACCCACCCCGGCGCCGCCGCCCAGCAGGTTGTAGGTGCTCGGCCCGCCGAACGAGGGCCAACTGTACGGCCCCCCGCCGCCTCCGCCCGCTGACTGGGTGAAAGAGAATCCCAGGCCGATGCGGTCGCGAACCACCCTTTTGGTCAGGCCGGCGATCACCCCGAAACTTCCCGGAGCGCAATTCACGTCGTTGACCATCAACTCCGCGTCCGGGAAGGTCTGCACCTGGAGCGTGAAAGAGTCTTTGGTCAGCGCCAATGCCGCCGGGTTGTAGGCCAGCGCGTCAATGCCCTCGGCAATTCCAACCATTGCTCCGCCCATGGCCGCGGCCCGGGAACTGAACCCATACATCCGGGTGTAGCCGTCGGTCTGGGAAAAGCATTGGCCTGCAAAAAGGAACACTGCCAGCGCTGTAAACAGATAAATCGGCTTCTTGCCCATTCCCATTTCCCCCTCTAAAAAAGTCATTCGACCACTTCTCCTAAAATCTACCAATTTAGTCAAAGCTTGTCAAATAATCGCGCGCCCCAATCAACTGGGCAGTCCACATCGCCGGTGTTTGACTTCGAAGCTGAGCGCTGGCCACTTAAACCCAAATCAATCCTGGTCCTTTGCCTGGTACTTTTCCTTGAGCACCGCATGGGCCGCGGCCATGCGCGCCACCGGCACGCGGTAAGGGGAACAACTCACGTAATCCAGGCCGATCCGGTGGCAGAATTCCACGGAACTGGGTTCGCCGCCATGCTCGCCGCAAATGCCGATCTTGAGCTTGGGCCTTACCGCGCGTCCTTTCTTCACCGCCATCTCCATCAACTGGCCAACCCCTTCCTGGTCAATCGCCTCAAACGGATCGCGCGGGTAGATGCCAAGCGCGACATAATGAGGCAGGAAGCTCCCGGCGTCGTCCCGGCTCACTCCCAGGGTTGTCTGGGTCAGATCGTTGGTGCCGAAGCTGAAGAACTCGGCGGTCTCCGCTATCTGGTCCGCGGTGATCGCCGCGCGCGGAATTTCGATCATGGTCCCGATCTTGTAATCGAGCTTCACCCCGTATTTCTTCATGGTCTCCTGCACAATCTGCTCCGCGCGCGCCCGGATGATGTCCAGCTCCTTTTTGTGGCCCACGATCGGCACCATGATCTCGGGCAGGGGCTTCTGCCGGGTTGATTTGGCAACTTCGCAAGCCGCTTCCATGATCGCGCGCACCTGCAGGTCGTAAATTTCGGGGTAAGTGATGCCGAGCCTGCAGCCCCGGTGGCCGAGCATGGGGTTGGATTCGTGGAGCTGGTTGGAGCGGGTTTTGACCCTGGCCAGGGTGATCTTCATCTTCCGCGCGAGCGCCCGCATCTCCTTGTCATTGCTGGGCAGGAACTCATGGAGGGGCGGGTCCAGCAGCCGGATGGTTATGGGCAATCCAGCCATCTCTTTGAACAGGCCCGCGAAATCGCTTTTCTGGTAGGGAAGAATTTTTTCCAGCGCCTTCTTCCGCTCCTCCGAGGTCTCGGAAAGGATCATCATCCGCATCGCCGCGATCCGCTCCGGCTCAAAGAACATGTGCTCGGTCCGGCAGAGCCCGATGCCCTCAGCCCCGAACTTTCGACCCGCGAATCCGTCCCTCGGTATGTCCGCGTTACACCTGACCCCCAGTCTGCGGATCTGGTCCGCCCATTCCAGGATCTTTTCGAAATAGCCGTAAACCACGGAGTCCCCGGCCTTCAGCGTGCCCCGGATCACGATCTGCACCACTTCGCTCGGATAGGTCTTGAGTTGTCCTTCAATCACCTCGCCGGTGGTGCCGTCAATCGACATGAAGCTGCCCTGCTTGTAAGTCTTCTTCCCGATCCTCATGATCTTCTTCCCGTGGTCGATCTCCAAAGCGGCGCAGCCGACGATGCAGGGCTTGCCCATGCCCCGGGCCACCAGGGCCGCGTGAGAAGTCATGCCCCCGCGCGCAGTCAGGATCCCCACCGCGACCGCCATGCCGTGGATGTCCTCCGGGCTGGTCTCGGTCCGGACCAGGAGCACCGGGCCTTTCTTCGCCTCATGAGCAACCTCGTCCGCGTTGAACACCACCCTCCCGCTCGCCGCTCCCGGGCCGGCATTCAAACCCTTGGCAAGAAGCCGGCCCCTGGTCACCGCATGTCTTTTTTCCGCAACGTCAAAAATCGGCGCCAGCAGCTGAACCAGCGCCTGCGGCTCAACTCTCCTTACCGCCTCTTCCCGGCTGATCAGCCTTTCCTTAACCATGTCCACCGCGATCCTTACCGCAGCCATGCCCGTGCGCTTGGCCACCCGAGTCTGCAGGATCCAGAGACGCCCGTTCTGGATGGTGAACTCCAGGTCCTGCATGTCCCGGAAATGCCGCTCAAGCTGCTTGTAAATAACCGCCAACTGCCGGTAGCAGTTGGGCATGTATTCTTCAAGACTGACCTCGTTAATCGATCTTTTCGACTCCCGGGTGATCGGCATGGGTGTGCGGATGCCGGCTACAACGTCCTCGCCCTGAGCGTTCGCAAGCCACTCCCCGAAGAACCTCTTGTCCCCGGTCGCCGGGTCGCGCGTGAAAGCAACCCCGGTGGCCGAGTCCGGCCCGGTGTTGCCAAAGACCATCGCCTGCACCGTGCAGGCCGTGCCCCAACCCTCCGGAATGTTGTTCAGCTTCCGGTAAGTAATCGCGCGCGGGGTGTTCCAACTGTCAAACACTGCTTTGACGCCGCCCATGAGCTGGTCCCATGGATTCACGTGGAATCTCTTTCCCCTGGACTCGATCAGGGCCATGTATTGGCCCACCAGTTTTTGCCAGTCGGAAGCGTCCATCTCCAGGTCTTTTTCCGCGCCCTTGGCTTTCTTGGCTTTTTCCAGAAGCGACTCAAAATCGTCCCCGGGAATCCCCATCACCACGTTCCCGTACATCTGCACGAAACGGCGGAAGCTGTCCCAGACAAAGCGCGGATTGTCGGTGCGCTCGACCAGGCCCTTAACCGTTTCGTAATTGAGTCCCAGGTTGAGAATGGTGTCCATCATCCCCGGCATGGAGGCGCGGGCGCCGCTGCGCACGCTGACCAGCAACGGGTTGGTCTGGTACCCGAACCTGGCCCCCATCACCCGCTCGATGCGGTGGATGTTCTTCTCCACGTCCTCGGCCAGCCCCGCCGGCAGCCGCTTGTTGTTCTCGAAATAATACGCGCAAACATCGGTGGTGATGGTGAACCCCGCGGGCACCGGAATCCCCAGGTTGGTCATCTCCGCCAGGTTGGCGCCCTTGCCCCCCAGCAGGTCCTTCATCGCCGACCGGCCCTCGGCCTTGCCGTCCCCGAAAAAATAAATGTATTTTCTGCGCTTAGCCATTTCCGCCTCCTTCAGTGGATTTTTCTCCGCCGGCCAACTGCGCGAAATCGGCAATCGCCCGGAATTCTTTGGCGATGTTATTTAACAAGGAATGACGGTTGAGCTTGAGCTTCGGGTCTTCAACGTTGACCATCACCTTGTCAAAGAACCGGTCAATCTCCGGCTTGAGCATGCCCAGTTCTCTCATCGCCTCTTTCCATTTCTTGACCTTGAGCAACTCCTCGATCCTGCCCTTGATGGCCAGGAACGACTCCCATAATTTTTTCTCTTCCGGATATTCAAACAGCGAAGTATCCAGCTCCCCGGTTTCCTCAATGATGCGCGCCACCCGCCGGAAGCCGACGAACAAATCCGCAAAGCCCGGCTCGTGCCGGAGCTCGCTCAGCGCCTGCACGCGCTTGCGCGCCGACAAAATGCTCCCGTCCCAGGCCGCAATCACCGCATTGACGATGTCGTATTCGATTCCTTCGTCGACCATGATGTTTTTCATCCGGGTCCGGAAGAACTCGCTTATCCGGTCCGGGAGCTGTTCCGGCTTTTTCTTGAACATATCGGCGTAGAGCCTGACCGAGGTCTGGAGCAATGCATCGAGATCAAAATCGATCTCCTTGCTCACGGCTATGCTCACCACCGCATTAGCCATCCGGCGGATGCCGTAGGGGTCCTGCGAGCCGGTGGGCTCATGGCCCGCGACAAAACCCGCGGCGATGGAATCGATCTTGTCCGCGATGCTCAAGAGCTGTCCGAGCGCAGTCTCCGGCAGCCGGTGCTGGACGATGTCTTCCGCGGTCTTGGGAAGGTAATGCTCGCGCACCGCCTTCCACACCATTTCCGGCTGCTTTTGCGCCCGGGCGTATTCCCCGGCCATGACCCCTTCGAGCTCCGGGAATTCGCCCACCATCTGGGTGAGCAGGTCGGCCTTGCAGAGACGGACCGCGGCCAAAGCGTATTTCCTGATCCCCTTGTCCTCCGGCTGGACCCGGCTGATCAATTCTTCGATCAATTTTTCCAGCCGCTGCGCCTTGTCCAGGTAGGTTCCGAGTCCGGTCTGGAACACCATCTGGTCCAGATTCTGCGCGCGTTCGGAGATCGGCGTCTTCATGTCCTCGCGGTAGAAAAACTCCGCGTCGGTCAGACGCGCGGAAAGCACCTTCTGGTTCCCTTTGACCACCACCGCGTCATCCTCGGTCTTCATGTTGGACACGAACAGGAAGCTCGCGACAAGTCTGAGCGCGCCGTCCTTTTGCTTGAGCGCGAAATATCTCTGGTGACCGCGCATGGCCGCGATCAGCACTTCGGCCGGGACCTCCAGGAACTTGCTGCTGAACTCGCCGGCCAGAGCCACCGGATACTCGACCAGGCAAGTGACCTCCCTCACCAAATCCGGGTCAGGAACCATTTGCGCGCCCAGCTCGTCCGCCTTCTGCGCCAGGCCGAGCTCGATCATCTCTTGCCGCTCTTTCGGGTCAACAATCACCCAGGCCTTGCGCAAAGACTGCACATAATCTTCCGCGCTCTTGACGTTGAATGCTTCCGGGGCAAGGAACCGGTGGCCATAGGTTTGATTCCCGCTCTTGATCCCGTCCAGCTCGAAATTAATCACCTTGCCGTTGAAGAGCGCAAGCAGCCAGTGGATGGGACGCGCGAATCGCATCTTTCCCGACCCCCAGGTCATGGACCTGGGGAACTTCAAGGAAAGGATTAACTCCGGAAGCAATGTCTTGAGAACTGAGGCGGTTTCCAGGCCAGGCCGCTCAGAGCGGTAATAAAGGCGGGCGCCCTTGCCGCTGTCTTTCTTTTCCAATTTTTCCAGGGGCACGCCCACGCTCTTGGCGAAGCCGAGCGCGGCCTTGGTCGGGTTTCCGTTCATGTCATAAGCTTGGTTGATTGTCGGGCCCCATTTTTCGATCAGCTTGGATTCCTGCTTCTCCGCCACTCCCTGGGCCGCGACCATCAGCCGGCGGGGCGTGCCCGCGGTCTCGATTCCCTCAAACCCGATCCGCTCCCGGCTGAAGACCTGCCGCAAGTTCCCCTCAAGCTGGCCCAGCGCATCGGGCACAAACCGCGCCGGAATTTCCTCGCAGCCGATCTCCAGCAGGAGTTCAGGCACCGGCCTTGCCTCCTTCCTTGCTCAAGCCGTATTCTTCCAAGGCACGCTTGCGCGCCGCCTGGTCCTTGATCATGGGGAAGCCTTTTTCCGAACGTTTGCTCAAGTAAAGCTCGGCGCACTGCCGGGCCAATGCCCGGACGCGCGCAATGTATTTGACTCGCTCGCTCACCGAGATGGCCTTGCGGGCGTCCAGCAGGTTGAAGAGATGGGAGCATTTAAGGCACTGGTCGTAGGCCGGGAGCACCAGTTCTTTCCGGAGCATCCGCTTGCTTTCCTCTTCGCAATCGTCAAAATGGCGGAACAGAAGCTCGCGGTTCGCTTCTTCAAAGTTGTATTTGCTCCACTCGACCTCGGCCTGGTGGTAAAGCTCACGGTAGCTGACGATGTCGTTCCATTTCAAGTCATAGATATTGTCCACGGCTTGAAGATACATGGCGATGCGCTCAAGGCCGTAGGTCAGCTCCACGGGTATGGGCGCGAGGTCAAACCCTCCGCACTGCTGGAAATAGGTGAACTGGGTGATTTCCATCCCGTCCAGCCAGACCTCCCAGCCCAGGCCCCAGGCACCCAAGGTAGGGCTTTCCCAGTCGTCCTCAACAAAGCGAATGTCATGCTGACGAGGCTCAATCCCCAAGGCGCGAAGGCTGTTGAGGTATAGCTCCTGCACCTCCAGCGGGCTGGGCTTGAGCAGCACCTGGTATTGGTAATAATGCTGGAGACGGTTGGGGTTGTCGCCATACCTGCCGTCAGTGGGACGACGGCTGGCCTGCACGTAAGCAACGCTCCACGGCTCTGGTCCCAGCGCCCGCAAGAAAGTCGATTGGTGGAACGTGCCTGCGCCAACCTCCAGGTCGTATGACTGGTCGATCAAACAGCCCTGATCCGACCAGTAGCGCTCGAGACGAAAAATCAACTCCTGAAGGTTCATGTCCTCCCCAAAAATCAGAAAAAATTCTAGTTCATTATAAAGGAATTTCAGAAGATGTCAACAAATCGCGGATAACCAATTGATTATCATAATGTTTCTGGAAAAGGGCGTAAGCGCCGTTTATGGTTTATGGTTCGGCGTTTATCGCAGAAGAGATGATAAAATTGTTTACGGAAAATACCTGCCGCCGGTGTTAAGATAGGCTGAGCCGTTGTCACCGCCCCAGATGATCATCTGGTTCCCGGCCCAGACCGCGGGAAAGTCAATTCGTCCCACAGGTGCATTCACCAGGGTTGTTGCGGTCCAGGAATCGGTAACAGGGTTGTAGCGCGCGCCGGTGTTGGACCCGCCCTGCCCGGCCCAAATAATCATCTCTGTCCCGGTCCAAACCGCCGAATGTTTATACCTGGCCGTTGGCGCATTGACCAGGCTGAGCGGAGTCCAGGTGTTGTTCTTGAGCCTGGCCCCGTCATTCAAATACCCGGAACCATACCCGCCCCAGATTATCATCTGAGTTCCATCCCAGACCGCGGTGTGGTGCTGCCTGGCAGAAGGCGCGCCATTGGTTGGAGTCGGATTCCAATGATCGGTTGAAGGCTTGTAAGCGCCACCCGTGTTCAAATATCCGCTTAAGCCTTGCCCTCCCCAGACAATCATCTCGGTTCCGGTCCAGACTGCGGTATGAAAAGTTGCTCCGGGAGGCACATTTTGAACGCTGGTAGCAGTCCAGGAATCAGTCGCCGGGTCATACCTGCCGCCGGTGTTAAAAGCCCACGAGGTATTTTCGCTGTAGCCGCCCCAGACAATCATCTCGGTCCCGGACCATATTGCGGTGTGCGACCACCTCGGCGAAGGAGCATTAACGATGGAAGTCGCGGCCCAGGAATCTGTAGCCGGGTTATATCTGCCGCCGGTGTTTTCAACATAGACGGTATCCCCGAACTGATAACCTCCGCCCCAGATGATCATCTCCTGCCCGGTCCATACCGCAGTGTAGTTTTCGCGGTAAGATGGCGCATTGATAGAGGAAATTTTTTCCCAGTTGTCGGTTGTGGGGTTGTATTTATGTCCGGGGCAGTCAAACCCGAATCCCCATATGATCATCTCGGTTCCGGTCCAGATCCCAGTAGTATGGTGGGCCTTAAATTCAGGACTATATTTTCGGAAGGTGGGATTCCAGCTATCAGTGGCGGGGTTGTATCTGCCGCCAGAATTGCCACCCATACATGCAGCTAGTACTATAGAAGGATAATCTTCGATATAACATCCTCCCCATACAATCATTTCCGTCCCGGTCCATATTGCCGAGTGTCCTTCGGTCCCGAGAGGCGCATTGGTCAGGGAAATCGGCGCCCAACTATCTGCAACCGGGTTATACTTGGCGCCATCCGCCAAAGTAGGCAAACTATCTGCTATTCCACCCCAGATGATCATTTCAATCCCGGTCCAGACCGCGGAATGGCCGGCCCTGGCTGAAGGCACATTGGCGCCGACCGAGGTTGGAGTCCATGAATCCGTAACCGGATTATACCTTGCTCCGGAGTTGAGGTATTGATATCCTGCATCAAAATACCATCCGCCCCAGACAATCATTTCGGTCCCGGTAAAAACCGAGGGAAATTCAATTCTTCCATCAGGGGCGTTGATGGTTGAAGTCGCGGTCCAACTATCGGTTGTAGGGTTATACCTGCCACCGGTGTTGGTAGTGGAAGTACAATAATAATTTAAAGCGAGACACCCGCCCCAGACAATCATCTCGCTTCCGGTCCAGACCGCAGTATGAAGTTCTCTTGCCGCAGGCGCGCCATCCAAAGAAGTGGCCGCGATCCAGGAATTGGTTGCGGGATCATACCGGCCGCCGTCATTCAAATTAATATCGGGGTAACCGTCGTCATAATGTCCGCCCCAAATGATCATCTCGGTTCCGGTCCAGATTGCGGAATGATAAGACCTTGGACCGGGAGCCCATAACGAGGAAATCGGCAGCCAGCTATCCAAGACCGGATCATATCGGGCGCCATCATTAAGATCATTGCCGCCATCGTCCAAGCCTCCCCAGACAATCATCTCAGTCCCGGTCCAGACCAAACTGCTTCCTTCTCTAGGTGTTGGCTCGCCAATTGAAGAGATTTTTCCCCAACTGTCTATGCCAGGATTGTATCTGCAATAATCATAGACACCGCTATAATAAACGCCACCCCAGACAATCATTTCCACGCCAGTCCATATCGCGTCATGCCACACCGCCTTGTCCGGGATCGCGGCCGTGGTCGGAACCCAGACATCATGCAGTTGAATGTTCCAGGAATAGGTTGCGGGTGTGGGGTCAAAATATACGGCGGTCCTGCCCGCTCGCGCCGAAAATGTGTGCGCGCCGACCGCGAGACCGGTATATTGAACACTCGGTTCGCAGGGTGTCCAGGGCCCGGCATCCAACTGGCATTCGAAATCACAATCCAGAAAGTTTTCGCAGTAAAGCATGAAATCCGCAGTTGAAGAACTGGCGGGATTTGAAGGGTAGGAAGTTATCTGGGTATCCAGTTCGACTACTCGCCAATAATAATATGCATCATCACCCCTGTTCCCGGCCTGGTCTGTTGCATGAACGTTAAATGAGTAAAACACGTCCCAAGAGGGATCCTCAAAAATTATCTCGGGGGAGGAGCAGTCATAAGGCCAGGTAAACCCCATTCCCAAATGTACCTGACATTCGAATGTGCACGTTTCATTGCAGCTGAAAATGAAGATGGCCGCATCCGCAGGAGTAATCCACTCCGGAGGGCCGGAGGTTATGGTGGTAACTGGAGGAGTGATATCCACGATCCAAGGGTAGCTTGCAGGAGTTTGATCATAGTTGCCTGCTGAATCTCGCGCCCGGACCTGAAAGGTATGGCTTCCCTCAGCCAATCCCGAATATTCCTGGGGCGATGTGCAAGCTGCCCATTCATCCACATCCAGCTTGCATTCAAAGGTGCACGCAGGATCGCTAGAGGTGAAAGCAAAGGTTGTCCAAGTCCTATTGCTTATAGGGGCGGGCTTGTAAGTAATCGTGGTTTCCGGCGGGATGGTGTCAATGGTCCAGGCATAGATGGCGGGAGTTGGGTCAATGTTGTTGGAATTGTCAATGGCCTGGACTTCAAAAGTGTGGCTGCCGTCTGAGAGGCTGAGATAGCTTTGAGGCGATGGGCAACTTGCAAATCCCCCACTATCTATTTGGCACTCGAACGTGCACGAGGCCTCGTTGCAGGTGAATTCAAAACTCGCGTCTGCGGAATTGGACGGGTTCAAGGGCTGGCTGGTGATTGTGGTCTCAGGCGGAGTGGTGTCTCCTGTACTAACGGTGATCTCAAGAATGGTTGGTGATGATACGGTCAATCGCGCCGGGTTTCTTTGGCCGGGGATCAGGTATTCCATGTCGCCGGGGATGTAGGCTTTGACGCGGATGACTTGGCCGTTGGTGCAGCCGGTGGCCCTGAGCTTGACGGATGCAATGCCGTTTTCCGGGGCCTGCAAAGTCGGCTGATAGTCATAGCCGAGCGGGTTGCGCCAGTCCCAGACCGTTTCGCCGCCAACGGGGTCAAAGCCGTAAATTTGAGCAGTGGATGCGCACTGGCTGGTGGGATCGATGGCAAAGATGATGCCGAACCCGGTCCTGGGCCAGTGGCCCGCGCCCGCGGAGGAATAGCTTATCGCGCTAATTGAAATCCCGACCGTGTCAGCCGGGTCAATGGTGAGCCCGACACTCTCGCCGGCCCACTCCAAACTGGCGGGCGCGCCGTAGGTGTTCCAGTCTCCCACAAACCAGCTTTCGAGGAAGCTGATGTCCGCCCCGCTGATCAAGCCGTCGCCGTCAAGGTCTTGACGGTACCTGGACTGAGGGTACCCGAAGTAGAGACCGGCGTCGTCTTGCGAGTTGTCCATGTAAACGGATACCAGGGTCGCGTAGTCGTTGCCGGAAATGATGCCGTCCATGTCGGAATCGCCCCAATAGAACGACCCCGGCTTCTGAGCATGGGCGAGGATGGGAATCAGGAAGAGAAAGGAAACCAGAAATCCCCGAAGCCTTTTGGCAGTCACAAGCTTCAGCATTTTCGCCCCCTTTTTTGCGAGGAAAACCGAATTGTTTTCCTTACTTGACAATATATAGAAACCCGCATCAGTTGTCAAGCAAAAAAGTAAAAAATCACTAATTTGGCGATAGGCATAAGCGGCTTTGCGGTTATAGTTGAATCGCGAGCAAGCTCGCTCGCACAATTTGGGCGAGCGCAGTTCGCGCGTACATGCTGGTTCGGGGTTTAGAATTTCCGCAGGATTTTGTAGTAGGCGTCGCGCTGGAGGGGCTTGAAGCCCGCGGCTTTGATTATGCGGACGGCTTCGTCGCGGGAGATTCGGAATTGGGCGCCGGCCGCGGCGACCACGTTCTCTTCGAGCATGGTTGAGCCGAAGTCGTTGGCGCCGAAGAAGAGCGCGGTCTGCCCGATCTTGGGTCCCTGGGTGACCCAAGATGCCTGGATGTTGGGGACGTTATCGAGGAAGATTCTAGAGACTGCGAGCACCTTCAGGTACCTGACCGCGCCGGCGGGGCGGAGTTGCGCGAGTTTGGTGTTCAGGGGCTGGAAGCTCCAGGGGATGAAGGCGATGAAGCCCCTGGTTTTGTCCTGGAGCTTTCGGACCTGGTGGAGGTGCTCGATGATGTCCCGGTCTTTTTCCACGGAGCCGAACATCATGGTCGCGCTGGAGCCCAGGCCCAGCCGGTGCGCCTCCCGCATGACCTTGAGCCACCCGGAGGTGTTGACCTTGGCCGGGCTGATCCGGGAACGGACGCGGTCAGAGAGAATTTCGGCGCCTCCTCCGGGGACCGAGCCCAGTCCCGCGGCTTTGAGCCTTTTCAAGACCTCGGCCACGCTCATGCCTTCCCTTTTGGCGAGGCGGTGTATTTCCGGGGGTGAGAGTCCGTGGATGTGGACGGGGTATTTATTTTTGATCCGCCGGAACAGTTCTTCGAACCATTTGAGTTCGAGCGCGGGGTTGATTCCGCCCTGGATCAGTATCTGTGTTCCCTGCATGCCGATGAGCTCTTCGATTTTTTGGAAGATCTGGTCGTAGCTGAGCAGATAACCTTCGGGATGTCCGGGCGGCCGGGAGAACGCGCAGAACTTGCAGCCGCATACGCAGACGTTGGTGTAGTTGATGTTCCGGTCGACCACGAAGGTGACCTCGCGCCGGGGGTGGAGCTTGCGCCTGCATTGGTCGGCCATTTGGCCGAGTTCGAGCAGGGGCGCCTTGCGGAGAAGCTCAAGCGCCTGCGAGCGGGATATTCTTCTTAGCATGTTTTTTTCACCCGGTACCAGGTGTCGCGCTCCACCGGCGCGCGGCCGGCGTCCTTGATCAACCTGACCAGTTCTTCCCGGGCCAGGGCCTCGGGTGTGAGCGCTCCGGCCATGTGAGTGATTTTTTCCTCCTCGACGGTGCCGTCCAGGTCGTCGGCCCCGAACCAGAGCGCGACCTGGGCAAGTTTCTCTCCCAGCATGATCCAGAAGGCCTTGAGGTGGGGGAAGTTGTCGAGGTATATCCTGCTCACGGCAATGGTCTTCAAGTCGTCCACCCCGGTGGTGTAATGCTGGAACCCGATCCTGGTGTTTTGAGGATGGAAGGCCAGGGGGATGAAAGCGGCAAAGCCCCGGGTCCGGTCCTGGAGTTCGCGCAGCCTGCGCAAGTGGTCCACCCGGTGGCGGTATTTTTCCAGGTGTCCGTAGAGCATGGTGGCGTTGGACTGGACGCCGGCGCGGTGGAGCGCCTCATGGACCTTGAGCCATTGTCCGGAGGGAATTTTTTCCGGGCAGATTTTTTTGCGGACCTCGGAGGCGAAAATCTCGGCGCCTCCTCCGGGGACCGCGTCCAGGCCCGCGTCCTTGAGTTCCTGTATGGTCTGCTCGAGGGAAAGCCCGCTGATTTTTGCGAAGTGGTCGATCTCGACCGCGGTATAGGCCTGGAGCAGGGCCTTGTGCCTTTTGCGCTTGAGCAGTCTCAGGATTTCGAGGTAATGCTCGAAATCCCATTTTGGGTGGAGTCCTCCCACGACGTGAAACTCATGGACCTTGCCGGCCTGGTCCGCTATTTTTTCGATCTCGTCCAGGCTGAGTTCAAACCCGTGCTTATCTCCCGGGCTGGCGCTGAAGGCGCAGAACCGGCATCGGTTTTTGCAGTAGTTGGTGGGGTTGATGTGGCGGTTGACGTTGAAGAATACGCGGTTGCGGGTCAGCCGCTCCTTGACGGTATTGGCCAGCCGGCCCAGCCAGACCAGGTCATCCTGGCTGAAAAGATAGAGCGCTTCCTTCTCGCTGATCCGCCGGCCGGAGCATACTTTTTTCTCTATGACTTTTTTCATAAATCCCGGGGGTCAGGCCTTAACGCCGAAGCTCAATTCATGGGGTCAGACCTCAACTTCGGGGTCCGAGCGCCGTGGTTTTGGTCTGACCCCATCGAGGCCTGCTCCGTATTTAGAACATTCCCTTAAGCTTTTCCAGTTCCTTTTTGTCCGCGCCTTCGCGCTCCATCTCCTGGAAAATCTTGTCGCGCGAATTCATGATCAGCTCCAGGTGCATCATGCTGGTGATCAGGCGCTTGGCGTTGACGAAGACAAAGGCGTCGAAAAACCTGGCCATGAACCGGGCCATTTTTTTAAGCCGCTCGGGCGCGAGTTCGGGCATTTCCTTGTAGCCGGAGACGAATTTTTGCGGGTCGATCCGGAATTTGGCCGCGATCTGCTCCAGCCTTGTGAGGTCCAGGCCCGGGTCCTGGTAGGGGCCCAAGACCACCCGGCCCAGGTTCTCAAACTGGTGCCGGATGGGGAAAACCGTGTATTTGTTCCCGCACGCGGACTGGAGCTGCAAGGCGCTGCCCTCACCCAAGAACTGGCCCAACATCTTGTCCTTCAATTCCTGGCAGACGCGCTCGCCCACGGCCGTGGACCTGATTGAGCCGCAAAAAACCCTTTCGCCCCCGCTGTCGAAAATTTCCGCGGACTGCAGGTCAAAAATCCGGATCTGCACGCCCACCAGTTCGGACAGCGACTTGATCACCTCGGCAAAATTGACCAGGTCGATCACTTCCGCGAGTTCGAACTTCTTTTCCAGTTCTACGTCGTTCATCTGTCCTGCCCCGGGAGAGTGCCGGCGGTCACCTGGTATTTTTTAACATCAATCATCTGCTGGATCCTCTCGCCCTTTATGCTCTTGAGAAAATCTTCCAGGCTGAACCCGAATTTGCGATTGAAATCATACTTGCGGTTGATGCCTTCGAACGCGGCGCCGACTATGCATTCAAAAATTTCAAACACTCCCTGTCCCTGGGTTGCCACGGCCAGAAAAGTGGGGAACCGGGTTGGTCCCCAGTCGCGCTTGATTTCCTCCACAGGCTTGATGTTTTCCAGGTCGCGCTTGTTGAACTGGAGCGCAATGGGAATGGCCTCAAAGTCAAGGTTGTTGACCTTGAAGTTTTCCTTGAGGTTCTTGAAGCTGATGGAATTGCTCAGGGCCTGGCTCTTCTGGCTGTCGGCCACGAACACCACTACGTCCGCGCCGCCGAGCACGGCCTTCCGGGTCTCGTTGTGGATCACCTGGCCCGGGACAGTGAAGAGCTTGAGCTTAACCTTGAGCCCGGTCGGGGTCTGGTACTGGATGGGGAGCAGGTCGAAAAAGAGAGTCCTGTCCATTTGGGTTTCGAGACTCATGAGCTTGCCGCGGTGATGAGGGTCAAACATCTTGTGCAAGGCCTGGAGGTTGGTGGTCTTTCCGGAAAGCGCAGGCCCGTAATAGACGAGCTTGATCGCCACCTCCTTCAACTCCAGGTTCATCTGCACCACGTCTCAAATCCTCCGAGATATTATTTAAGCAGAATATGGTGAAAAGTAAAGCCTTGGGGCGCAGTCATCCGGTGAAATCGACAAAGAGCTTGAAGCCGGCAAAGCTGATCAAAACCTTTGCCAATCCAAGCGATTTGGCTGATTATGCTTGCATTATGAACGCAATTATGGCAAATTGAGACCAGGAGGGAAATTCCGCAAAGGAGGGGCAAGATGGAAAAGAAGGAAATCGGCAAGATCACGCACTATTTTGGAAAAATCAGCGTGGCCTTGATCAGGCTCTCAGACACCCTCAAGGACGGAGACCAGATCTCAATTGAGGGCGCCCACACCAATTTCGAGCAGGTGGTTGAATCCATCCAATTGGACAAGCAATCCATCCCTGAGGCAACTGCGGGCCAGGAAGCCGCTATCAAGGTCAAAGACCGGGTCCGCGAGGGAGATACCGTCTATAAAGTAATCCTCTGACCGCTCGCAAGCCCTGGTTTTTAATTTAAAAACCATTAAATTAAGGAATCTGTCTATTTAAAAATAGGAATATTTGCATTTAATATCAATCTATTCCAGGGGGAACGTTCGGAAGTATTTAATTTTTATAAAATATTTTTGAAACCAAACCGGCGATTTTGCATCTAATAAAGGGCCAAATAAGAGGCAAAACATGAACAGAAGTTTACATAAAGCCAAAGAAGACACGGAGGAAAAGGCTGTTCGGGAGGAATCTGTCTCGATTCCTGTGGCTGAAGAGCCGGGATTCAGGCCGGTTGCGACGCCCAGGGTAGTCCCCCGGGAAGAGCCGGAAGTGGCTGCGATGGAAGCGCCTGAGCGGAAGCCGGCGCCGAGTCAGTTTTTCGAGCAGAAGCCTCTGATGGACCTGATCTATCTCTATCTCCAGGAGATGGACGAGCGGGACCTTTTCACTGCGGACCAGGAGGTTGAAAAGGCCCGGGTTGTCCAGGAGCTTAGAGATGAGTTGTGGTCCCGGCTTTTGAGCTATGACTTTGTTGACCCGGCTCCATACCCCGAGTTCTCCGACCAGTTGATCAGCAACGCGGTCAACCGGATGCATTCCTGGCTTGAAGACTTGCGTTATCACCGCAAGAGCGAGGCCGCGGTCCGGCGGGAAAGCGGCATGACCAGGAAGAAGCTGGCCAAAAACTACCGCGAGGCGGTTGTGCTCAAGGAAAAACTTGAGCGGAAGCGGAACGAGTTTGTGGAGGCCAATCTTCGGCTGGTGGTCAAGATCGCCAACCGTTACCGGAACCAGGCGGTCAACATCGCGGACCTGATCCAGGAAGGCAACCTCGGCCTGATCCGGGCGGTGGAAAAGTTCGACTGGAAAAAAGGGTTCAAGTTCTCCAGCTACGCCACCTGGTGGATCCATCAGGCCATCATCCGCGCCCTGGCCGAGAAGAGCAAGTTGATCAAAATCCCGGTCTATCTGACCGAGAAGGTTCGCCGGCTGGGCAAGGCCTCCCGCGCGCTGGCCCAGCAGCTTGAAAAAGAGCCCAACCTGAACGAACTTGCCGACAAGCTGGGCATGGAGAGCGAGGAAATCCTGAACCTGCTCCGGATCAGCAAGGAGCCGGTGTCGCTGGAAGGCCACGTGGGGGACATGGAGGAAGTGTCCATCGGCGACATGCTGGAAGACCCCAACAGCGTTCGAGCGGACGAGATGACCGCGCGCCAGGCCCTGGTCGACCATCTTGAGAACTCGCTCAAACTGCTCACTCCTCGCGAGGAGCAGGTGCTCCGGCTGCGCTACGGCTTGGGCGGGGAAGAAATCCGGACCCTTGAGGAGATCGGCGCCATGTTCGGAGTGTCAAGGGAACGTGTGCGCCAGATCGAGCAAAAGGGCCTGCGTAAACTGCGCCACCCTGCCCGCTCCAAGGCGCTCAAAAATTTCTTCCAGAACTAAAACCCAACCGCAAAATCAATGAAGCTGGTGAAAACGCCAAAATCGGCTCGACTTCACCAGCTTCAACTTTTTTGCCGGCCCCTTTGCGCTTCCCGCGCAACTATATAGAATATTAATGATAAGCAACCTCTGGCCGAGGATGCGGAGTTTGCGGCATTGGGAATTGTGGTTAAAATATCAGGGATAGTCTCTGGGAGGAAATAATTTGGCGAAGATCAAGCATCTTAAAGAGAATGAGATTTTCAAGCCGCTCAACGACAAGGAAATCGCCGCGCTGAGCAAATACGTTGAAGAAAAAAATTATCCCGCGGGCGCGGCGCTTTTCTATGAGAACATGAAAGGCGAGGCGATGTACGTGGTGGTAAGCGGCCAGGTGCGCTTGTCCAAGATGCTTTCCGAGGGCGAGGAGCGGACGCTGACGACCATGGGCCCTTCGGATTATTTCGGCGAAAACGCTCTCCTGGAGGAAGGTCCGAGGACGGTTACCGCGATAGTCTCGCAAGACAGTTCGCTGCTGGTGATCAAGCGGTCCGGGTTCAATAGGCTCCTGGAAGAGGACCCCAAGGCCGCGCTCAAGGTGATCATGGGCATGTACCAGGTGCTTTCCACCCGCATCCGGAAAGCCTCGCCCAAACTGCAGCAGATGATCATGGAAGCCGGCCGGTAGGGAGAGTAGATGAAAAGACTTTTCCGGGCGGCGCCTCTGCTCCTGCTCGCCGCCTGCCGCCACCAAGAAGCCGCCACCGTCACCCTGAACGCGCAAGACGCGGACCCGGCCCTGCCCGGATACTGGTTCCAGATCATCTTCATCGTCCTGCCCCTGATCGCCATCCTGGTCAAGCTGTTCATGGACTTGGGCGCGCTGCGCGAATCGCTTTACGGCGTTGAGACCCAGTTGCGCAGGATGAATTCCCGGATGGAGCAATTGGAAGAAAAAAGCCGGCCAACCATCCCAGGCAAGCCGCCGGGCGGCAAGGAAGGATGACCATGGAAATAATCGGGATTGTGCTGCTGCTCGGCGTATTCGGCCTGGGCATAGCGTTCGTATACCTTTTCCTCCAGTACATCGAGCTCCTGAAAGCGGCCAAGTCAACCACCGAGGACATCCAGGCCCGGCTCAAGGCCCTGGAGCATAAGGCCGGGACCGCGAACCCGGCTCCCCAGGAAAAACAGGGAAGTTAGCCCGGGCAAAGCGGCGCGCGGAAATGGACCAGATATTCTTCGCATTGATCTGCGGAGTCCCGGACCAGGCAAGAATCAACAGCATCGCCAGGATCGAGCAGGCGGTCCTGGTGATCGTGCTGGTCCTGGCCGCGGCCGGAGTGGTCTGGTTTCTGAGAAGGTATTCCCGCAAGAAGGACCAGGACAGGAAAGAACAACATTTGAGGAGTTATATTTTAGAGGACCCCAAAATGCGCGAACTCTATTTGGAGAGCAGGAAGCAGGACAAAGGAAGGAAAAATGATTGAAATTGCCTCTGAACTCCTGGCGGAATTTCCCGGAAAGGGAAACGTGACCTTCTTTGACCATGCCGCGGTGGCGCCCATCACCGCTCGCGCCAAACGCAAGATGCAGGAATTCCTGGACAAGGTCTCGGACCCGGCCAGGATCGACTGCTGCGAGTTCGGGGAGGAGGTTGAAAAATCGCGGAGCGCGTGCGCCCAGTTGATCGGCGCGGACCCGGGCAGCGTCTGCTTTGTGCGCTCAACCTCCCACGGCATTTCCCTGGTCGCCGCGGGCCTGAAATGGAAGACCGGGGACAACATCGTCACCTACAACCGCGAATTCCCGGCCAACACCTATCCCTGGCTCAACCTGATCCGGAGGGGGATCGAGGTGCGCATGGTCAAGGACCGGGAGGGCAAGGTCCTGGTCGAGGACGTTGAAAAGCTGGTCAACTCGCGCACCCGGCTGATCGCCTTGAGCTCGGTCCAGTTCACCAACGGCTTCAGGATGGACCTCAAGGCCCTGGGAGAAATCTGCCGGAAAAAGGGAGTGCTGCTCCTGGTGGACGCCATCCAGAGCCTGGGCGTCATCCCCTTCAACGTCAAGGAAACGCCGGTCGATTTCCTCGCCGCGGACGGCCACAAGTGGCTGCTCAGCACCGAGGGCCTGGGAGTCTTTTACATCAACCCCACTCTCTTGAACCAGTTGGACATGAGCATCGTGGGATGGAACAGCGTGGTCAACGCCCAGGAATACCTGAATTACCGGCTCGAGCTCAGGCCCGACGCGCGCAGGTTTGAGGAAGGAAGTTACAATGTGATTTCAATCCTCGGACTCGGAGCTTCAGTCTCGCTCTTGAACGAGGCCGGAGTGGACAAGCTTTGCGGCCGCGCACTCGAGATCACCGGCCGGCTCGCGGAGCAACTTGCCCAAACCGGCGCCCGGATCGTAAGCCCGCTGGAGCCCGAATGCCGCAGCGCCATCCTGAGCGTGGTCCCGGCCGGCGCCGACCTGCAGGCCGTCAGAAACAAGTTGCGCGAGAAAGGCGTCATCTGCTCGGTCCGGGCAGGCGCCATCCGGCTTTCCCCACATGGGTACCAGGATATGACCGATGCGGAGAAGTTCCTTGCCGCATGGAAAGAAGCCGCAGCATAGCCGGCGGTTGAAAAACGCAAGCCGCCAAACCCGGGACCAGGTGCTCCGACAAGCCCTGCTCAACATCTACCGCCGCTCCCGCGCTCATTTCGGACGACTGGACTGGTGGCCGGGGGAAACCCCCTTCGAGGTCATGGTCGGAGCAATCCTCACCCAGAACACATCCTGGGCCAACGTGGAGCGCGCAATCGACAACTTGAAAAAAAACCAACTGCTCCAACCCCGGAGGCTAAGAAAAGTCAAACTGCAAAAACTGGAGCAGCTGATCCGGCCCAGCGGATATTTCCGCCAGAAAGCCCGACGGCTGAAAATATTCCTGGAATTCTTCTTCGCGCCGCCCCTCAACGGCTCAATCGCCAACATGAAAAAAATCCCCGCGGGACGCATGAGGCAAATGCTGCTCGCGGTCAAAGGCATCGGCCCGGAAACCGCGGACTCAATCCTGCTCTATGCCCTGGACAAACCCGTGTTCGTGATCGATGCCTACACCCGCAGGATTTTCTCCCAACTGGGACTTGCGCCGGAAAAAATCAGTTATGAGGACTTGCGAAAATTCTTTGAGCAAAACCTGCCCCAAAGCGTTTCCCTGTTCAACGACTACCACGCGCAAATCGTGGCGATCGGGAAGCATTTCTGCAAAAAGCGGGCAAAGTGTCAACTCTGCCCCCTGTTCGATCTACGCAAATGCCACGCCCATGACTCCCGGCCGTTGTGACAGGGGCCATGCTCGATCCCTTTAGCCCGGCCATTATGGGCATCAACTAATTAGATGGACAAGGCCGTTTCTGAATTCGATTGGCCCGGCCATTTATGGCTTGGACTGCGATTGAAATTGCTTTTCGATAGCCCGGCCATTCATGGCCGGGAACGGCGAAGACCTAACCCCTTTGCTTCGGCCCGGCACTGGTCCCCTGTAGGGGCGCAGCGTGCTGCGCCCTTGTGGGGCGAGCCGCTGCTCGCCCGTAATCGCAGGAGCCGGGGCATAGCGCGCTATGCCCCTACAACATTAAATACGCGGGCCCGGGCCGAAGCAGGAGGGGGGTGGCCCCGGTTCCCCGGCGCTGAAGCGCCGGGCTATCGAAACCCGAACTCCCGATCAAATTATTTGGTTGCTGACCATAACCGCCGGGCTATCAAATACGGCAATCCGCTCAAAATTCTGCCAAGCACCGGGCTATCGAATCTGAGAACGCGTTCAAAATCCATCAAGAGGCCGGGCTATGAAAACTTGTATTGTCAAGATTGGCCCATGGGTTCTTGAGAACGAAAAAGGCATAAATTAGCGCCGTTGGGTCAGAATTCGATGAAGCCCGAACTTCAATGCTGAGGCCAAGCCTTTTGGTTTTTCAACAGTCGGTTGGGCGGTTTGAGGGGGCGGATTCTGACAACCAATTACTTCGCCTCAGATGTTGCTGTCCAAAAACCCCTTCAGCGTTTCCTTGGGCTGCGCGCCAACGGTCTGAGCCTTGACCTTGCCGAATTTGAACAGAATCAAGGTGGGTATGCCCCGCACCCCGTAACGGGCCGCGATGTCCGGGCTGTCGTCAACGTTGAGCTTGCCCACTTTTACCTTGCCGTTATACTCGCTGGCAACCTGGTCAACCACCGGACTCATCATCCGGCAAGGGCCGCACCAAGCCGCCCAGAAATCAACCAGAACCGGAACCGAACTCTTCAAAACCTCCTGCTCAAAATTGGCGTCAACCAACTCAAGAACCTCCGACATGGCCGTTTACCTCCCCACTTTTATAATATCATTCACCATTTCCATTTTGCAAGCCCCAAACCCCCTTCGGCTTAATCGCTATATCTATATATTATAATAATCTGGGCAAATGTCAAGCGGGGAGCGAATTCCGGGGTCAGACCCCAACGCCGAAGCTCGGGCCTCGAAGTTGGGGTCTGACCTGAATGGCGCTGATTTAAGGTTGAGCCTGACAGCCAAGCGCTTATGGTCGTCAACTGAATAGGTTGACAGGTATTCGATTCTTTCGATAGCCCGGCGCTTATGGTCATCAACCAAATAATTTGATCGGGAGTTCGGGCTTCGATAGCCCGGCGCTTCAGCGCCGGGGAACCCGGCCGCGCCCCCTGCCGCTGCGGCCCGCGCCGCGGCGCGGGCCGCAGCAAGGGTTTTAGGCGGTCGCCGTTCCCGGCCATAAATGGCCGGGCTATCGAAGACGAATTTCAAATTCACGGGGGAAGCCATAAATGGCCGGGCTAAAGAAACGCAAGACCGGATTGCCCATGCGCTTAACTTAGCGCCATTCGGGTCTGACCTTGCAAGGCCTGACCCCCTGAACCTAAAAGGTTAAGCTGCAGAAGTGGGGGTGGGCAAGCTACTCGCCGCGGTTGCGCCCCTTGTATTCTTATTCTACAATCCTGGACGGAGGTACCGGCATGAAGCTCACGAAAAAGGAAGTGGAATACGTTGCTCATCTTTCGCGGCTTAAGCTTGGCCCGGGCGAGGCTGAGAGCTTCACCGCAAGACTGGATGAGATCCTGACCTACTTTGAGAAGCTCAAGGAGTTGAACACCTCGGAGGTTGAGCCGACTTCTCACTCCATGCCCATGGCCAACGCCTTCCGGGAAGACTCTGTCAAGCCCTGCCTGGAAGTGGAGGACGCGCTTGCCAACGCTCCGGAAAAAGAAGGCAATTTCTTCAAGGTGCCCAAGATCATAGAATGAGGTGAAATGATGCGGTTATGCGAGCTTACCATCGGGGAACTTGCAGCAATGCTCGAGCGCGGAGAGTGCTCCTCGGTCGAGGCCGCCAAGTCGGCCTACGAGCGCATCCGGGAGGTTGACGGAAAGGTCCACGCCTATCTCTGGACCAATGAAGAATACGCGCTGGCCCAGGCCAAGGAAGCGGACCGGCTGAGAAAGGCCAAACAGAACCTGAACCCGCTGCTCGGGGTTCCGGTCGCCTTGAAAGACATCTTCTGCACCAAAGGCGTGCCCACCACCTGCGCGTCCAAAATCCTGGAAAAATTCGTGCCGCGGTTTGACGCCACGGTGGTGGCCAGGCTCAAGGAAAAAGGAGTGGTGATCCTGGGCAAGACCAACATGGACGAATTCGCAATGGGTTCCACCACCGAGGGCTCGGCCTTTGGCCCCACCCATAACCCCTGGGCCCTGGACTACATCCCGGGAGGGTCATCCGGAGGGTCAGCCGCAGCGGTTTCCGCGGACATGTGCATCGCCTCCCTCGGCACCGACACCGGAGGCTCCATCCGCCAGCCCGCGTCCTGCTGCTCGGTCTGCGGCATCAAGCCAACCTACGGACGAGTCAGCCGCTACGGCGTCATCGCCTACGCCAGTTCCCTGGACCAGGTGGGACCGTTCGGAAAAAACGTCCGCGACACCGCGCTCATGCTGGAAGCCATCGCCGGGTTCGACCCCAATGACTCCACCTCGGTCCCGACCGAGGTGCCCAAATACACCGCAGCCTGCACCGGCCAAGTCAAGGGCCTGAAGATCGGCCTGCCCAGGGAATATTTCGTCAAGGGCATGGACGCCGAGGTCGCGGACGCGGTCAAAGCCGCGGCCAAACAGCTGGAAAAAATGGGCGCGGAGGTGATCGAGCTCAGCCTGCCCCACACCGAATACTGCATCGCAACCTATTACATCATCGCGCCCTCGGAGGCCAGCTCCAACCTCGCCCGCTACGACGGAGTGCGTTACGGCCTGCGCCTGACCGGCGAGCCCAACAATCTCCTGAACATGTACAAGGAAACCCGCACCGCGGGCTTCAGCCCCGAGGTCAGAAGACGGATCATCATCGGAACCTACACCCTGTCCGCCGGCTACTACGACGCCTACTACCTCAAGGCCCAGAAGGTCAGGACCCTCATCCGCCGAGACTTCGAAGCAGCCTTCCAGAAATGCGACCTGCTGGTCACTCCCGTGCTGCCCTCCCCGCCCTACAAGCTCGGAACCAAGATCAACGACCCGCTCGAAATGTACCTCTCCGACATCTTCACCGTGTCCTGCAACCTCGCCGGACTGCCCGGAATGACCGTCCCCTGCGGGTTCAGCAAGGACAACCTGCCCATCGGCATGCAGCTGCTGGCGCGTCATTTTGAGGAAGAAAAAATTTTTCAGTGTGCTTATGCTTACGAACAGGCGACCGACTGGCACAAACGCAAGCCGGAGGTAATTTAGATGATTAAAAGAATTCGTATTAAAGGCTACAAGAGCTTCCGGGATTTCGAATTGAAAATGAAGCCGCTGATGATCCTTTTCGGCCCCAACGCTTCGGGAAAAAGCAATCTTTTTGATGCGCTGAACTTGATCGGAAAAATCGTCACCGAAAAAAACCTCCAAGATGCCTTCGAGCATCACCGAGGCTTGGCCGTGGAAACCTATTTCAGGGGCGGCGACAAAAAGGACACCGAAAAATCACATTTGATTGAATTTGAGGTTGATCTCGAATTGTCAAATTTAATTGTGCAAGAGATAGAAAAAGAAATTGAGGGTATGCTCACGGCGGCGCTCAAAGAAGGGGAAAAACCCAAGCCAAAAAAAATCCACGAAAGGAATTTGCGATACCAGTTATGTTTGCGGATAGATTCTACAGGCTCGCTAAGCATAATCGATGAAAATTTATCGCCTATTAAATCCAATGGTGAGAAGAAAAAAAGCAGGGAGCCTTTCATTGGAAAAATGGGAGACAAAATAAGGCTACGCATGGAAGGACAGGCAAGGCCAAAAGAATACGATGTCGGCCTTGATCATAGCATAGTCTCGGAAAGACCTTACTTGCCTTATTATCCACACATTAATGCCTTCTATCGAGAAGCGAGTAATTGGCGTTTCTATTATCTCGACCCCAAAACTCTTATGCGTGAAGACGCTCCAATCAAGGCGACTGAATATATAGGAAGCATAGGTGACGGTTTGGCGGATTTCTATTATTTTTTGAAAGACAAAAATCCGCCCCAATTCGATAATTTGGAACTCGTGCTTCATTCTCTTATTCCCAGCATTGAAAAAATTTGTCCGGACAGGGTCGAACAGGGAGTCGTAAGACTATACCTCTCGGAAAAGGGCATGACGATATCCTCGAAAGTGCTCTCGGAAGGGACCATAAGGATGCTGGGCATACTTGCCATCATGGGCTCGCCCAAGAAAGCGACTCTGATAGGTTATGAAGAGCCTGAAAACGGCGTCCACCCGGGCCGACTGAAAAAAGTGGCTGATATCTTCCGAAACAAAGCTGACTCGAAGGAATGCCAGATACTCATAAACTCGCATTCCGCTGAATTTGTCAGCTTTTTCAGCGACAATGATTTGTTTGTCTGTCGGAAAAGAAATCGGCAAACCGAGATTGTGCCCTTAAAGCATGAAGGTGCACTCTTCAGGCGAACGGCCATCAAGGAAGGCTTGGCCGATTTGTCCGAAGAACCATGACAATGAGTGGCGAAAATAGAATGGATGGATTTAAGATCGCATATGTATTTGAGGATGTCGCGCACGAAAATTTCGTCAAGCCCTTGGTCCGTCGATGGTTTCAGGATAATGGTATGAATATGCAGACTGAGGATAAGCTGGCAGAAAGAGGGGGCAACTATAAGAGCAAGCTGAAAGACTATCTCCGGTATTGGAAAAAGGATAAGCGATTTAGCTACGATTTGATAATTCTTGTGCTCGATGGTCCCGATTCAATTAAAACAATTCAGCCATACCAGCGGCTTTTCAACCGCTATGATTACCAGCTTGCAGTAGTATATGCAATTCCCGATCCATATGTCGAACGCTGGTATCTGTTGGATGAAAACGCATTCAAGCAAGCAGTAAGGGGGACGGTCTCGCCACCAAAGTTGCCGAAGAAAACGGGAAGGAAAGCAAAAGAATTCTATAAAGATGAGCTACGAAAAGCCATTAGGGCTAATGGAATTGAACCCCAGGCAGGTGGAGCAGAGTACGGGGAGAGAATTGCATCGCTTATTCAGAAAATTTGCTTTGACGCGAGCCTAAAAAAATTTGTCGACGATTTGGAAAGGGAGAAAATGGCTTTGAAATTGAATAGACCTCAGGGATGAAAATTGATTTTTTTGGGAAAAGTTATATGACGCGATTGATCTTTTCAGGAGCCAAAAATGGATTATGAAGCGGTAATCGGACTTGAGGTCCACGCGCAGCTCTTGACCGCGACCAAGCTGTTCTGCGGATGCTCGAGCAGGTTCGGGGGCGAGCCCAACACCCGTACCTGCCCGGTCTGCCTGGGAATGCCCGGAGTGCTCCCGGTCTTGAACAAGCGCGCGGTGGAATTCGCCATCCGCGCCTCCATCGCGCTCGGCTGCGAAATCCAGGACAAGAGCGTGTTCGCGCGAAAGAACTATTTCTACCCCGACCTCCCCAAGGGCTACCAGATTTCCATGTACGAGCGGCCATTCTCGACCAAAGGCCGGCTCGAGATCGAAGTCAAAGGGCAAAAGAAAACAATCGGCATCACCCGCATCCACATGGAGGACGACGCCGGCAAGCTGGTCCACGCCGGGGAATTCGCCCGCGCCGAATTCAGTTTCGTGGACTTGAACCGCACCGGCACCCCGCTCCTGGAAATCGTGAGCGAGCCGGACCTGCGCGCGCCGGAAGAGGCCGTGGAATACGTGAAGCGGCTCCGCAACATCCTGGTTTACATCGGGGTGTGCGACGGCAACATGCAGGAGGGTTCGCTCCGCTGCGACGCCAACGCCTCGGTCCGGGCCAGGGGCGAGACCAAGTTCGGCACGCGCACCGAGATCAAGAACATGAACTCGTTCCGGAACATCGAGCGGGCCCTGGCTTATGAGATCGAGCGGCAGACCAAGCTCTGCCAGTGCGGGGAGCAAGTGGTGCAGGAGACCAGACTTTGGGACGACGAGGCGGGCAAGACCGCGGGGATGCGGGGCAAGGAAGAGGCGCACGACTACCGCTACTTCCCGGACCCGGACCTCATACCCATCACGGTCGACCAACAGTGGATCGAGAAGGTCCGCGGCGAACTCCCGGAACTGCCCGCCGGAAAAAAGGACCGCTTCGTCAAAGACTACGGCATTCCGGAATACGACGCCCACCTGCTCACCCAGGACAAGACGCTCGCGGATTATTTTGAAGACGCCATCAAGGAAGGCGCTCCGGCCAAGTGGGCCGCCAACTGGATCATGACCGAGCTCTTGCGCGAGCTCAACGCCGAGGAAAAAACCGCGGGGCAGTCCCCGGTCAAGCCCGTTCAACTGGCCGCGCTTTTCAAGCTGATCGACAACGGGACCATCTCCGGCAAGATCGGCAAAAGCGTATTCGTGCAGATGTATCGGACCGGGCGCGAACCCGGCGAATTGGTCAAGGAGCAGGGATTGACCCAGGTCTCGGACGACGCCGAGATCGCAAGCATGGTTGAGGAATCGATCAAGGAAAACCCCAAACAGCTGGAACAGTTCCTGGCCGGAAAAGACAAGCTGTTCGGGTTCTTTGTCGGACAGGTCATGAACAAGAGCCAGGGCAAGGCCAACCCCGGGCTGGTCAACAAAATACTCGCGGAAAAATTGAGCAAGCTCAAGGAGAAGGCATGAGGAAAATTTACAAGGTTTTGATTGGAGCCGGCATTGCCCTGGCGCTTATCCTGGCCTTGCTTATCGCCATCCCCTTTTTCGTGGACTTGAACCGCTTCATCCCCGAGATCGAGTCCGCGGGCCAAAAAGCGCTCAAGCGCGAGCTTAAACTCGAAGGGATCAAGCTTTCCCTGATCACCGGGCCCGGGGTCAAACTCACCGGGCTGAAAATCGCAAGCCGGCAGGGGCTGGACAAAGAACCGTTCGTGTCCGTGCGCGAGATCGACGTGCGCGTGGCGGTCCTGCCCCTGCTCAAGAACATGATTGTGGTCAGGCGAGTGGCCCTGCTCGAGCCGAAAATCATCCTGGAAAAAAGCGCCCAGGGCAAACTCAGCATCTCCGACCTTATGCCCAAGCCCGGAGAGGGAACCGCTCCCAAGCCCGAGGCCATAAGCAAGGGATTGCAGGTCGCCGGGCGCAGGCTGGAAATCACGGGCGCCTCGATTAAAAACGGCAAGATCACTTTCACCGATTACTCGAAAGCCGCGGGCGCGCCTTCGGTCACGGAGATCAACAACCTCAACGCCCTGGTGCGCGACTTAAGCCAGGACAAGCCGGTCAGGTTTGAACTCAGCTTCTGCCCGGGCCAGGGCTGCGCCGAAACCGCCGTGACCCTCGCCGGAAAAATCGGGCCGCTCGGAAAAGAGCTGAATTTCAAAACCGCGCCCATCGAAGCAACCGCGGAATTCGACAGCCTCCAGTTGACAAGCGTCACGCCCTATCTGGGATCAACGCTGCCCGTGCAAATCCTGAGCGGAGCATTGTCCGGAAAAGTCAGCCTTGCCGGAAACCTCAACGCCGGCGCCGGAGAAGCCAAACTCGAAATCGCGGAATTCAGCTTCACCGACCGGAAAAAATCCTGGGAGCCCAGCCCCAAAACCAAAGTGACCCTCGATTCCAAACTTAAAATCGACCTGGAGAAAAAAATCTATCTTCTAGAGCAGGCCAAACTCGCGATCGGAAAAAGCCTGCTCGAGCTCACCGGGAAAATAGAAAGCGCCGCCTACCAGTTTGAGGTCACGCAAGGCAGCCTGGACATGGCCGAACTGGCGCAAATCTTCACTCCGCTCGGAAAAACCCTCGCGCAAAAGGGCGCAACTCTCACCGGCCAGGCCATACTCACCGCCAAGGTCAGCGCCGCCTCGCCCCTCAAGTTCCAGACCAACCTGGACTTGAAGGACACCGGCGTGAACTGGCCCGGACTCTTGAACAAAAACCCCGGCCAGAATTTCGGAGTCAACCTCGCCGGCCGGAAGGCCCAGGCGGGTATTGACCTGGAGGACCTGGGACTGAATTTCCCGGGAGGGGCCATCAAAGGACGCGGAAATCTTTCCAGCGACAACAACCTCAACCTGGACCTGGCCGGAAAACAACTATCCATTGACAAGCTCGCCGGATGGATCGAGCCGCTCAAGTCCCTGCCCCTGGCCGGGAGCATGGACCTGGCCGGAAACCTCAACGGAAAAGTCACCGACACCAAGGACTTGGGCTTCAAAATCGACAACCTCGCCATCCAAAACCCCGACATGGACCTCACCCTGAAAGGAACCGTCAAGGACTTCTCCGCGCCCAAAATAAGGTTTGAAGGCAAAGGCAACAGGATCAACCTTGACAAACTATTCGCGGCAAAGCCCGCGTCCCCTGCCCCGGCCCCAACCGCCAAGCCCGCGGAAAAGACCGCCCCGGCCGCGACCGCGGAAACCGGCAGCGCCCTTAAAAATATCGACGTTGAGGGCAAGCTCAACTGCGGACAAATCGAAATGAGCGGATACCAGTTCAATGACGTGCAGACCAACGTCAACATGAAAAACGGCGTGCTCAGCCTCGGCAACGATTCGATCGGAGTCTTCAAGGGGCTGGCCGCCGGACCGGTCAAGGCCGACCTCACCACTAAAAAGATGGCCACCGAGGGAAATATCGACCTTTCGAAAATCGACCTCCAGGACGCGCTCGCCAAATTCACCACCCTGGCCAAAACCATGGACGGAAAACTTGACGGCAACATCCAGTTCAAGACCGCGGGCACGAGCGTGGACGAGATCGAACGGACGCTCTCGGCCAAGGGCCAGTTCGCTCTCAAGGACGGCAGCCTCAAGACCCTGGACATCATGGGTTCGCTCCTGGGCGAATGGGTCAACTCCTCCCAGTTCCGGGACTTCCTCCAGAAGAACGTGGGCAAAAAGGAATGGGCCGCGCTCAACCAGACCAAATTCGACCTTGCCACCGGCGTCTTTGAAATCAAGGACGGCCAGGTCTTGCTCAATAACGTGGCCATGAACGTCCCGGACGGCAAGATCACGGGCGTGGGCAAATTCGGGTTTGACTACAAGGCCAAGTTTGAGGGCGAACTGGTCATGAACGAAAAAGCCAGCAAAGACCTGATCCGGAGCATGGGACTGGCCCCGGACCAGGCCGGGTGGCTCTTGCGCGACGGCAAGAACCTGTGGCTGCCCTTCGGCGTTTCCGGGAAGTATCCCGAGCTCAAGGTTTCGCTCGATACCAATGAGTACTGGAAGGCCGCGCAGGACAATCTCAAGAAAGGCGTGGAAAAGGCCCTGAAGTCCCCGGAAGCCAAGCAATTCCAGGAGGATCTCCAGAAGGAAGCGCAAAAACAACTGGAGAACCTGTTCAAAGGCATTGCCCCGAAGAGCGGGGACAAAAAAAAGAAGTAGGCTTACTTGACCGTCCGGGCAAATAAAGTTAAATTAGATTAGCAACAGAGGTATTTGGGGGAGGAGAAAATGATAGATTGGGAAGATTTCGATTGGAGAAAAGTAGTCGCCGCGATCGCGCTGGCCATCATCATTATTAGCGGGGCGGTCTATGTCATCAATGACAACGTCACCGCCCGCCGGGTCCAGACCAGCCTGAACCGGCAACTGCAGGCTCTGGCCAATTTTGAGCAAGCGTATCAGCCGCCCAGCCAGGAACAACTTGACCAGTTGAACGCGCAACTGGAGTCATTGCGGGCAAAGGCCGCCAAGATGCCGGTCAAGCTCCAGGACCAGGTGGATACCCCTGCGCTGGAGACAAGGGTCAAGAACCTCGCCGCAGCCTGCAACGTAAACCTCGATAAATTCGAGGTCATGGACGAATCCAAAGACCGGTTCCTCAAAATCTATCCCCTGGCCATGACCGCGCTGGGCGCCAATGAAAACCTTTCCAAATTCATCGGCGGCATGCAGGGCACCAACCCGCCCTGGAGATGGCGCGGCACGCCCGCAAGCTCGGAAGGCAGGATTGCAATGGTCATGGAATTCCTGGCATTCGACCAGCAGGAATGGGACCAGGCTTACAGCTGCAACATTACGGTCAAGCCCCCGGAAAACATAGACACCGATCTCTCCAAGATCAGGATTTTCAAGACCAGCCTCTTCAGCATAGATTTTTCCGGCTTCAAGGTCTCCAAGACCAACCTCGAGCAACTCAAGGAGCAGCTCGATGCCGAGCAGGCCAAGATGGCCGACGTCAAAAACGTGCTCGCCGAGCAGTGCCAGTTGCAGCGAGAGATCGCGGGAATGGAGACCAAGATTCAACGCCTCGAAGAGCTCCGGAAATAGTCCCGCCAAGGCCATGCGGAAACTGATCCAGGGATGGGTGCACCGCACGGGAAAGCATTGCGCCTCAACCGTGCTCAGCGACCTGTGCCATTTCTACGGGCTTAACCTCAGCGAGGCCTTTTGCCTCGGACTCGGCGCCGGACTCGGATTCTTCTACGCCGAAAGCGACGCCCTGAACCCCACCCGAATGATCATGACCCGCTCGCAAAGCCTGGAGGCAAATTTCTTCCGCAACCTGGAAATGGAATTCGAATGGCGCACCGAGCCCGAGCCGGAACAGGGCTGGGAAAAAGTGAAGCAATGCCTTGACCAAAATGTCCCGGTCCTGCTCCGGGCAGATATCTTCCACCTCGACCATTACAAGTCTCAAACCCATTTCCCGCTCCACATCATCCTGATCTGGGGATACGACCAGGAAAAAAATATCGCTTACATCGCGGACACCGGCTGGGAAGGCTTGATCGAAATCCCGCTCGGGTCCCTCTCCAAGGCACGGTACAGCCGAATCCCTTTCGCCGCCAACCGCGGGGAATATTTTCCGGTTGTCCTGCCCCCCAAAATTGAAGGGCTTGAACAAAAGGCCAGGAACGCGGTCAAGCTCCAAGCCGCGGAGATGCGGGACTCGGGCTGCCACGCCGCGGTGCGCAAAGCCGGAGAAAGCGTCGGGTCTTGGCCTCAGGCAAAGGACGCCGGCTGGTGTTTCCGATGGGCCTACCAGATCATCGAGCGCCGCGGAACCGGCGGAGGGGCGTTCCGTAAAATCTACGCCCAGTTCCTCAAAGAGGCCGGGCAAATCTCGCCCGCGTTCGCGCACTTCGCCCCGGCCGGGGAAATGGAAATCATCGGCGACAAATGGACGGAGTTGTCCATGCTGCTCAAAGCTCTGAGCGAGGCGGAACCCCCAAAGGAGCCGGAATTGAACAAAGCCCGGGGCCTGTTCCTGGATTTGGCCTCTCGGGAGCAAAGCTTTTTTGAACAAGCGGAGAAAAAGTTATAGTATAGTTCGGGAAAAAGCATGGGCGCGGGTCTTACAGATTGGCTGGATTTGAAGGGCAAGGCGGCGCTGGTCACCGGGGGCGGCGGCGAGTTGTGCGGCCGGATGGCGGAAGCGCTGGCGGAATGCGGGGCGCAAGTGGCGGTGCTCGATTTTGATCCGGCCAAAGCCAGGGCCAAAGCGGACAAAATCCGCGGGGCCAAAGCCCGGGCCGTGCCCCTGGTCGCGGACGTCACCAGCAGGTCCAGCCTGGAGCAGGCCGCGGCCGAATTCAAAAAGCATTTCGACGGCCTGGATATTTTAATCAACGGCGCGGGCGGGAATTCGCCCCAGGCGACCACCGGCAAGGACCTGAGCTTTTTCGAACTGCCCGAGGCCGCGCTCCGAAAAGTCTTTGACTTGAACGCGCTCGGAACCATCCTTAGCTGCCAGGTCTTCGGTAAGCTCATGCTTGACACCCGCGGCCAGGGGGACATCATCAACATCAGCTCCATGAACTCTTTCCGGCCCCTGACCCGCATCCCGGCCTATTCCGCGGCCAAAGCCGCGGTCAGCAACTTCACCCAGTGGCTGGCCGTGCATTTCGCACAGGAATATACGCCCAAGATCAGGGTCAACGCCATTGCCCCCGGGTTTTTCATCACCGACCAGAACCGGTTCCTGCTCCAAAACCAGGCCGGGGAAATGACCGAGCGCGGGAAAAAAATCATCGCTCATACGCCCCGGGCGCGGTTCGGGAGTCCGGACGATTTGATCAGCACCCTGCTCTGGCTCTTGTCCCCCGCGTCCGCGTTCATCACCGGCGTTGTCATCCCGGTTGACGGCGGCTTCAGCGGATACAGCGGAGTGTAGATTGCAAGGGATAGCGCTTGCCCCGCCCGGGAGTTCGGGGCCGCGGCGGAGTGCAGAGGGAAGTATGAATAAAGTCTGCAGTTAACGGAGGGGAAAATGTTGAGGTTAAAGCCAGGCGCCAATTATTTCTGGAAGCTGCACCACCCGGCCATCGGCATACGGATCCCGGAAATCTATCTCCCCGGGATCATCGCCGCGCTCCAGAAATACGAGACCGCCGCGGGACTGGAGCTGAGCATAGGCCGCGAAACCAGCCTGGAAAAAATCATCCAATCGCCTATGGGCCAATACCCGGTCTCGCTCGGACACACCGGCACTTCCATTACCGACTACGTCAAAGCCGCGCAAAACGCCGCGGTCGCCGCAGAGATACCGATTGAGATCGAAGCCGACCACCTGATCATCGCCGGCGCGCCCGACCGCGCGATCAAGAGGATTGAGGGCGTGTTCGAAGAATCCGAAGTCGACCCCGCCAAACTCAAACAGAGCTTCGCCTATAACTTCCAGGCCATTGACCAGGCCATGGCCGCCGCGGACGTCCGCTGCTTCACCACCGACACCTCGGACCTGATCTGGAGCCGGGCCGACGACCTCTCCAGGAGGGAACTCGAAACCGAACTCCACAAGCACCTCTCCGAGCGCGGACGACGGAAACTCTTCAGCAGATACCTCGACCGCAAAATCGAACTGACCTGCGCCGACGGCGCCAAACTCAAACTCAAATTCGACCGCGAAAATATCATAAGGCTGTTCCTCAAATACCTCGAGAGCATCCGGGCCAACGCCCGGCTTTACGATTACCTCCGGGCAAGGAAAATCAGATCCAAGATCTTCGGGTTTGAAATTTCGCTGGACGAGACCAAAGACCTCACCCCCCTGGATGACGCCTACTTCTACCTCACGGAATGGACCGCCTCCGGCCGCCACTTTGACTACGTGGCGCCCAACGTCGGGTTCCGGAAGCGCGCGGATTTCGACGGCCCGCTCAAGGCGCTGCAGGACCGGGTGAAAAAGCTGGCGGCGGTGGCCGCGTCCTTTGACGATGCGCTCATATCCTTCCATTCCGGGAGCGGGTCCACGCCCTGGAGCGGCAAGGGCGAAGGGGTTTACCAGACGCTGCTTTTGGCCACCGGCTCGCAGTTCAAGTACAAAATCTCCGGGGTTTATTCGGAACTGCTCTTCGAGTTGCTCGCCCGGGGCGCCGCGGCCCGGCCCGGAATGGAACTCTACCGCGAAATCTTTGACCGCGTGCTCGAATTCCTCAAAGACCAGCTCGCAAGCAAAGGGGAACTGGCAAGCGATTTGCTCAAGAAACAGATCGCCGCTTATGAAAATGACCTGGAACAAAAGAAGGCCAAGCCGCGCGACCCCCGGGCGGAATTCTTCCGGTTCAATTCCTGGCTCGCGCTCGCTTTCCGCGACCAGAAACTCAACCGCGTTTACCGCTCACAACTGGTCCAGCTCTATCACAAGGACAAGGACTTCCGCACCGAGCTCAACCAGGAGGTCTTTGCCCTGACCGAGCGCCTGCTCACCGGTCTCAAATTCGAAGGCAATTACTAAGGAGGGGCATGATGAAAATTTCTTCGGCCTTGGCCCTGGGCATATTCCTGGTTGCGATGACCGGGGCTGCGCTTGAAAAACAAGTGCCGGACTACCCGGCTTTTATCTTCGGGCACATTGTTTGGGAGGACGAGTCCACCGCCCAAAGCCTGCGCGAGTTGATCCAGGGCTACCAGGACCGCCAAATCCCGATCTCGGGCGTGATCATCGACAGCCCCTGGGAAACCGCGTACAACACTTTTGAGTTCGACTCCAAGCGTTTCCCGGAATACCGGAAACTGATCGCGGAGATCAAAAGCCGGGAGCTCGCGCTCATCCTCTGGATCACCAGCGCGGTCAACACCGACGACCCGGGCTACCAGCATGCGCTGGAAAAAGGATACTTCGCGCCCGGCCTGGAAAGATACAAATGGTGGAAAGGCATTGGCGGGCTGATTGACTACCAGAACCCCGAAGCCGTGAAATGGTGGCACGGCCGCATGGACAAGGCCCTGGAGCTTGGGGTGGACGGCTGGAAGGTGGACGGCGTGGAGGGCATGGTCGCGCTCAAGGGGATCAAAAAGCAGAGGGACTATTCCGCGGCCTATTATTCCGACTTTTTCAACTACAGCCGCGAGCGCACCGGCCGGCCGGTCGTGGTCATGGCCCGGGGGATTGAAAAATTCGACGAGCACTCTTTGAGCCTGCCCCGCCGGGTCAACCCGCTCGGACTGGGGATCAATATTGTCTTTGCCCCGCGGCCGATCAGCTTTATGACCTGGATGGGCGACAAGGACCCGACCTGGACCGGGCTGCGCGACACCTGGGTTGACTTCGAAAATTCGGTCAAGGCCGGTTACGCGGTGCCCGGGTTTGACATTTACGGCTACCGCGAGGGCAAGCGTGACAAGGAAGTGTTCGTGCGCTGGGCGCAGTGGGGAGCTTTTGCGCCGTTGATGGAAAACGGCGGCCCCCCAGACCACCCGCCCTGGGTGTTCGGGGAGGACGTGGTGGAAATCTACCGCAAGCTCGCGGTCTGGCACGAGGAGATGGGATGGTATTTTTACTCGCTGCTGCCGGAAAGGTTCGCGGAAGGCAAGAGCCTGGTCAGGATCCTGCCCAAATCATACCTCCTGGGCGACTCCATCTTCGTGGCGCCGGTCATGGGTCCCGGCGGAAAAGTCAGCGCCAAACTTCCAAAAGGAAACTGGAGGTACTGGTATAATCTCAGCCGCTGTTACAATGAAAAAGCATCGATCCCGAGGCAATATCCGCTCGAGGAGTTTCCGGTCTATGTCGCGGAAGGCAGCCTGATCCCGCTCCGGGTCAAATCGCAATTCGCAGGGCATCAGCTTAATTCATCCTTCGCCGGCCAGGACACCTTCTGGCTCCTGCCCGGAAACGGCGCGGGCCAAAGGGATTTGTATTATGTCGATCACGGCCGGGGCAAAGTCACCTGGAAGCGCGAAGGCGCAAAGATCGAAGTTTCCGCCCAGGGCCTGGAAAGGGAAGTGGTGCTTTTAGTGGAAGGCATTTCCGGGGAGCCGGCGAAAATCGGCAAGGCGGCCGGGGAAGCGGAAAAGTCAACCCTGGAAATGATGGTCTCGCTGATCAAGTCCATTGTTGAAGGCGGCAAGGGGATTGACAAGGCCGATTGCAGCCGGATCAAGCCCGGACCCGGCGCGGAATACTGCGTGCGCCAAGACCAGTTGTTCGTGGAATTGATCCCGGTCAACGGCAAGGCCGAACTGGAAATTTCCTTCTGAATCCGGGGCCGGGACGCCAGGCCTGTTGCCCAAAGCAAAAAGCCGTCCGCGTTAGGCCCTCTCCCCGCCGAGAGGCAGGGGAGGCGCGCCTGTTAAGTCTTATTTCAAGATCTGACCCCAATTCCGAATATCTTTTCCGCATTGGCCGTGGTCCTTGCCCCGAGCTCATCGATGGTAACGCCCTTGAGCGCGGCGATCTTTTCCGCGATAAATTTCACGTAGGCCGGCTCGTTGCGTTGTCCGCGGAAAGGCTCCGGGGTGAGGAACGGGCAGTCGGTTTCGATCAGGAGAAAATCCATGGGGACTTCTTTGACCACATCCAGCAGTTGGCGGGCGTTGTGAAAGGTGATCACGCCGGTAATCGAAATATAGAATCCCATCTTGACCAGGCTCAGGGCCAGGTCCGCCCCGCCCGAAAAACAATGCATCACCACCCGCCTGATTTTGGAATCATTGAGCGCTTTCAAGCTCTCGCCGGGCGCGTTGCGCGAATGCACGACCACCGGCTTGTCCAACTCCTTGGCTATTTCCAATTGCTCCCGGAAGACCCGGTCCTGGGTCTCGCGCGGGGAATATTCCTTGACAAAGTCCAGACCGATCTCGCCGATCGCAACCTGCCTGGGCTGCTGCGCCAGGCGGATGATCTCGTCCCGGACCTCCGCGCTCCAGATCCGGGCGTCATGGGGATGAATCCCGGCCGTGGAATAAATGAAATCGTTTTCCCTTGCCAGCGCCAGGCTCCGGCGCGCGCTGGCAATGCCATCGCCCGAGCCGATGCTCACGATCCATTTCAGCCCGGCCTTGAGCGCCCGCTCAAGCACCTGGCTCCGGTCGTCGTCAAAGGCCTGGGAATCCAGATGCGCGTGAGTGTCAACAAGCACTGCCATTACCCACCTCCAAGCACGAGATTAAGCCCGCAATTCTCCTGGTCCGGGCCGCCCGGCCATGCTGAGAAACGAGGAATGAGAAAAGAGAAAAGAGGGACTGACTTTGCAACTTTGTAACTTTGTGAGGGGTCAGGCCTTAACTTCGCAGTTCGGGCTTCGTCGTTAAGGCCTGACCCCATGATTCTTGACCCCATGATTCTATTCCACTCGCGGGAAAAGCGGGGCGGACTTCTGAATCCGGCCCTTGGGCTTGAAAAGATTGAACGCGAGATTCTCCGAAAGCGGCCGGGCGAACATGGACTCGTCCAGCGCCAATTGCATCCAGATTTTCTCGGCCGAGCCCGGCATGTAGGGCCAGAGCAGAAGCGCGATGGAGCGAAGACTTGCCGCGGAATAATAAAGCACGGTCCGGAGCCGGTCCTTTTGAGCCGGGTCCTTGGCCAGGGTCCAGGGAGCGCTGGTGTCAACGTATTTGTTCACCTGGTTGATGAACTCCCAGGCCGCGATCAGGGCCTTGTAAAAAACATAAGTCCCGGTCGCAAGCTCAACCTCCCGTCCGCATTTGGCCAGCCCCTGCTCCAGCCCGCGGTCAATGGCCTGGACCTCTCCGGGACCGCTCAGCGCGAAGTCCAGGTAGCGGTCGATCATCCCGCACACCCGGCTCAGCAGGTTGCCCAGGTCGTTGGCCAAATCCGAGTTGATCCTCTGCTTGAGCGCGGCCACGGAAAAATCGCCGTCCTGCCCGAAGGCCACTTCCCGCATCAGGAAATACCGGAACTGGTCCAGACCAAATTTCCCGATCACCTCGTTCGGGTCCACGACGTTGCCGAGCGACTTGCTCATCTTCCGCCCCTCCACCGTCCACCAGCCGTGCGCGACAATGGCCTGCGGCAGCGCAATGCCCGCGGCCATGAGCAGACACGGCCAGTAAACCGCGTGGTGGCGGATGATGTCCTTGCCGATCAGATGCACCGCGGCCGGCCAGTAGCTCTTGAACTTGCCCTCCGGGTCCGTGGGCCAGCCCAGCGCCGTGATGTAATTGGCCAGCGCGTCAACCCAGACGTAGGTCACGTGGCCTTCGGCGCCCGGGATCGGTATCCCCCAGTTGAACGTGGTCCGGCTGACCGACAAGTCCCGCAACTGCTCTTTTTCCAGGAAAGACTTGACCTCGTTGTAACGCGCTTCAGGAAGAATAAAATCCGGGTGCAGCTCAAGGTAATTCAGGAGCTGACCCTGGTATTTGCTCATCTTGAAAAAGTAGCTCGGCTCCCGCAGCTTCTCCACCGGACGGTGGCAGGCCGGGCAATGGCCACGGTCGTCCAACTGTCCCTCGGTCCAGTAAGTCTCGTCTTGCACGCAATACCAGTCCTCGTATTCCCCGAGGTAAATGTCGCCGTTCCTGTTCAGTTGCTCGAGGAAAGCCTGGACGCCTTTGACGTGGCGCGGTTCGGTGGTGCGGATGAAATCGTCGTAGTTGATGTTCATGTTGCGCCAGAGCGCCTTGAAGCTCTGGGAATTGCGGTCAACCATCTGCTGGGGGGTCTCGCCGCGCGCCTCGGCCGCGCGCTGAATCTTTTCGCCGTGCTCGTCGGTGCCGGTCAGGAAATAAGTCCGGAAGCCCTTGAGCTTCCAGTAACGCGCCAGGATGTCCGCGGCAAGCGTGGTGTAGGCGTGTCCTATGTGCGGGACGTCATTGACATAGTAAATCGGCGTCGTGACATAAAATTCCGCCATCGCTCACCCCTCAAGATTCTTCAACTCCTCCGGGACCTCGCTCTCCCTGGGCGGAGCGATCTCTTTGACCTCGCCGGCCTTGAAATTTTTGACCGATTCCTGCAATTGCACCAGCACCGTCTGCATGATGGGGTTCAAGTCCAGCACCATCCCTTTTCCCTCCGGGGTATCCACCGAACTGCCGCGCTTGGGCATTTTCGCCAGCAGTTCCTGATAGACCGGGTGCTCGAAGGAAAGACAGCACATCAGCCGGCCGCAGAGCCCGCTGACCTTGGCCGGGTTCATGGCCAGGCACTGGTCCTTGGCCATTCGCACCGAGACCGGGGAGAACTCGGTGAGGAAGCTGGCGCAGCAGAGCACCCTTCCGCAACTGCCGATGCCTCCCACCAGCTTGGACTCGTCGCGCACGCCGATCTGCCTCATCTCGATCCGGGTGTGCAGTTCATGGGCGAGGTCTTTGACCAGTTCGCGGAAGTCAACCCGCTGGTCCGCGGTGTAATAGAAGACCGCGCGGCTGCCGTCGTGCAGATATTCAACGCGCACCAGTTTCATGTCCAGGTTTCTCTGCTTGACGCGGTCCTGGCAGGAGCGCAAGGCCCGGGCCTCGCGCTCGCGGTTCTTGCGTTCGCGCTCCATGTCCTGGCGCGAGGCCTTGCGGATCACCGGCTTCAAATTCTCGGGCCATTGCTCGCGCGGGATGGCGAAGCAGGGCGTGACCACCCGGCCCAGGGCCAGGCCGTTCTCCGTCTCCACGATCACCGGGTCGCTGAAGCAGAGCTGGTTGCCGCAGGAGTCAAAAAAGTAAGTCTTGCCCGCGCACCGGAATTTAATGCCCACCAGTAACTTTTCCTTCGGCTCCGGCTGCGCCGGACGCGCCTGGGCCGAAGGCTGCGCCGGTTGAGTCTGGGCCGGGCTTTGAGCCTGCGTCGCCGGCTGCCCGGTCTCGGGCGGCTGTTGCGCCGGCTGAGCCGGCGGCTGGGCCTGCGGCGGCGCTGGTTGAGTCTGCGAGGGCGTCTGAGACTGCGGCTGCGCCGGTTGAGTCTGGGCCGGGCTTTGAGCCTGCGGCGCCGGCTGCCCGGTCTCGGGCGGCGGTTGCGCCGGCTGAGCCGGCGGCTGCGACGGTTGAGTCTGCGAGGGCGGTTGAGACTGCGGCGCCGGCTGGGCAGGCGGCTGCGGCGGCGATAGCGGTTGCGGCAAAGGCGTCTGAGACTGCGGCTGCGCCGGTTGAGTCTGCGAGGGCGGTTGAGACTGCGGCGCCGGCTGGGCCGGCGGCTGCGGCAAAGGCGTCTGAGACTGCGGCGGCGCCGGTTGAGTCTGCGAGGGCGGTTGAGACTGCGGCGCCGGCTGGGCAGGCGGCTGCGGCGGCGATAGCGGTTGCGGCAAAGGCGTCTGAGACTGCGGCTGCGCCGGTTTTTCCGGAGGCTGCTGGTTATTATTTTGGCTGTCGCTCATTTTTACCTCAGTTTCAAGAAAATCTGCTCGCCCGCGGTCTGGGCGCTCAGGTTGAAAGCGTTCATCTCCTGCTCCATCTCGAGCAAAAGCTCCAGGCCCGAAAGGATGCCGTTGATGGGCAGCTTGTCCGCCTCGTTCTTCAACTCAAATTCAAAGTCAGGATTGAATTCCTGTCCCCGGTTCAATTTCACGCGCACCAGGTCCCGATACCAATTGATGAGAAAGTTCACGGCGTGTTCCGGGCTTCGCGCGAATGAGCTCTGCACGGTGGAGAAGACCTCGCCGGGGTTGGCGGCCCTCACCTCCAGCCACTTGCCCAGGAATTTTTTCCGCTGCTCCATGGAGTGCTCGAGCTCTTCGAGCCGGTCCAGGCTGCCCTCGGAAAGGTTGGCGATCAACTCCGCTTTTTCCCCGGATAAACCGCGCTCCTCCGCCAAAAACTTGACCAGCTTGTCCTTGCTCACCGGCGGGAACCGGAGGGTCTGACACCTGGAGACCACGGTGGGCAGGAGCTTGCTCCGGTTCGAGCAGGTCAGGATCAAGACCGTGTCTTTGGTCGGCTCCTCCAAAGTCTTGAGCAGGGCATTCATCGACTGCGGGGTCATCCGCTCCGCGGACTCGATGATCCCGATCTTGAGCCCGCCCTGGAACGAGCGGTAACTCAACCGTTCCTGGAAAGCGCGCACCGCGTCAATCTTGATCTGTTTTTCCTCGGCCTCAACCTGGATGAGGTGCAGGTCCGGATGAGTGCGCGCCTCCATCTGCCGGCACGGGCGGCACTTGCCGCAGGCCGGTAAAGCCCGGGTCTCGCAATTGAGCGCCTGGGCGAACCTGAGGGCGAAGGTGAATTTCCCCGTCCCTTCCGGTCCCAGGAACAGGTAAGCGCTGGCCACTCTTTTCCGGGCCATGGCCTGGCTCAAGCCCGCTTCGACCTGGTCAAAGAGCCGGATCATCTGAAATCCTTCTCATTGAATACTTCCGCGGAGAACACCTCGATCTGCGTGTCCTTGTCCCGCCAGCTCTCGGGCGGGAGCCCGGCCTTGACGCAGGTCTGACATAAAAAGGTCTCCCGGTCCCAGCCGTATTCGGAGGCCACCTGCGGCAGCAACACCCCCCGGTGAAAGCCGCGCGTGACAAACACCCCGTGCTTGCCCACTTCCACTTCCTCCGCACAAGCCTTGGCCAGCGGACTGAGCACTGAAATCTCTATCTCCAGGTCTTTTAACTCGTCGGGCTCCAGGGAAGGAAAGCGCCGGTCTTCCCAGCCCGCGGCCACCGCCATTTCCTGGATGGTATGGTAAAGAGGCCCGCGGCCCTCAAAGATGCCGATGCAGCCGCGCAACTCTCCCTGCCTGTGCAGCGAAACGAACGCGCCCCGGGCGCTCCTGAGCGTCCCGCTTATTTTTTCCGGGGCCGGGACTTTGGGCTTCTTGCCGGTGCGAGCGTAATTCTCGATGGTGTCCCGGGCGATTTTAAGCAGGAGCCGCTTTTCCTGATCTTCCAGCTTGAATTCCTCCGCCATCACGCCTCCAGGGGTTGCCGTTGACCGGGCTAATGCAGCCGGTTCTTTTTCTGCGAAAGAATGTTTTTTTCCAGGATCTGGAAGTAAAGGAAAACCAGAATGTGCTGGACCTCTTCCGGCAGGCGCTGGATATAGTCGCGCTTGTCGTCCACGCCCGGGATATCGAAGATGTCCCGGAGCGCCTCGCGCACCTCTTTCACCCGCTCCACGCCCAGGGAGGCGAGTTGGGTGTGGCCTTTCTCAAACGCGCGGCGGATGATTTCAACATCAAAAAGGACGTGGTTTCCCTTTACGCCCTGCGAGATGACGTAGTCCAGAAACCCGTTATTCTTTTGATTGTCTTCCAATAGCCTGTTCATGGCACTGCCTGGTCCGGGTTTTAATTCTACAACTAGAATAGAAGGCAAAGCCGGGGATGTCAAGAAAGCCGGAATTATGAATTATGAAGGATGAATGGTGAAGGATGAATGACCCGCCCGGGACAAAGTCGGCCTCCGAGCCGGGAAATTGAAAGCGCCGGTTTCAGGTTTCCCCGGAGCCAACTTTCATCATTCCTCTTTCCTCATTCCTCTTTCCTCATTCCTCTTTCCTCATTCCTCTTTCCTCATTCCTCTTTCCTCATTCCTCTTTCCTCATTCCTCTTTCCTCATTCCTCTTTCCTCGTCCCTCTTTCCTCCTTCCTTGACACCCTTGCTTGCCCGTGCTTTACTTTTTCTCGGCGCTTTGACAAATTGCATTCAGGTTGCAAGGCAACTCCGGTGCAAACCCGGGGCGGACCCGCCACTGTGGACGGCCAGAAGATTCGCTCAAGACGCCACTGTCCTTCGGGATGGGAAGGCGAGCGGAGAGGCTGCGAGCCAGGAAACTTGACCTGTAATGCAAGCCTGATTCCCCGCGGACCGGGAAGACCAGGGCGAGACCAATCCCAGCTCCCGCGCCGCGGGGCCGGGATTTTTTTATGAAAAAGTTCGGACAAATGTCATTACTCCTGCTCCTGGGAGTTGTCGCCGGGAGTTTTTCCTGCCCCGAAAGCCGGGGCAAAAAGGACCTTGATCGTCCGACCGTGGTTTCGCTCGCGCCCAACCTCACCGAAATCGTTTTCCTGCTGGGCATGGGCGACCACCTGGCGGGCGTGAGCGACCACTGCAACTATCCCCCGGCCGCCAAGAGCAAGCCCCGGCTGGGCGGACTCAAGAACATCAGCCTGGAGGCGGTGATCTCGCGGGACCCGGACTACATTTTCGCCACCAGGGACGGCAACGATCAGGTGTTCCTCGATGAACTCAAGCAACTCAATTACAAGGTTTACACCTTTGAGCCGATCACCATGGACCAGGTGCTGGAGACGGTTCTTTCGGTCGGCCAGATCCTGGGCGTGGAGAGCCGCGCGGAACTGGCGAACCGGGAGTTGAAAGCCAAAGAGCAATTGGTGACCGGCAGAGTGGCGGGCGTCAAGCCGGTCCCGGTCATCCTGGCCTATCAGCGCCAGCCGTTGATCCTGGCCGGACCCGGCACGTTCGCGGACGACCTGATCAAAAAAGCGGGCGGGATCAACCTCGCGGCTGACTCGCCGGTGCCCTATCCCAGGTATTCGCTGGAAATGGTGATTGTGAAATCGCCCCAGGCGATCATTGACGTCACCATGGGCGAGCTCGGGGCCGCGGACCAGGAAGCCAGGGATTTCTGGTCGCAGTGGCCGGACCTGCCCGCGGTCAGGAACGGCAAAGTGGCGGTGCTGGACCCCGACTTGATCAGCCGTCCCGGCCCCAGGCTGTTTGACGGTCTCATCCAACTCGCGAAAATCCTCCACCCGGAAAAGTTCGAGGAAATAAAAAAATGATTCTCACCCGCGCCAAATTATTCGCCATCCTTGCGCTGTTCGCCGCGGGCCTGCTCGCAACCATACTTCTGGCGCTCTTGTTCGGAGCGGTGCGGGTGGACACCAGTCTCTCCTCGCTTGCGCGGCAATTCTCCGCTCTGCTTTGCTCCGAGCCCTTGAGCAAGGACGGCGCGATCCTGCTCCGGGTAAGGCTCCCGCGGGCGCTGCTTGCGGCCCTGGTCGGGGGCGGGCTGGCGCTTGCCGGCGCGAGCTTCCAGGCCCTGATCCGCAACCCCCTGGCCGACCCCTACATCCTGGGCGTGAGCGGAGGCGCCGCGTTCGCCGCGATCATCGGCATGATCATCGCCGCTTCTTACAGTTTCGCGCCGGTGCCGGTGTTCGCTTTTGCCGGGGCGCTGGCCGCGATTTTTCTTGTGCTCGCGGTCGCTCGCACGCGCGGCCGGCTGCCGGTGATCACGCTGCTGCTGGCGGGGGTGGTGGTCAACGCCTTCTTCAGCGCGCTGGTCATGTTCCTCTTGAGCGTGGCGTCCTCCCGCCACCTGCCCAGCGCCATCTACTGGATGATGGGCCAGATCAGCTCCAAGAATTATTCCACCATCGGCATGGTCGCGGTTTACTATTTTCCCGCGGTCCTGGCGCTGTTCGGACTTTCCCGCGATTTCAACCTTTTTGCCTTGGGCGAGGAACCCGCGCAGCAACTGGGCGTGAACGTGGAGCGGAGCAAGCTTTTGGCGTTCGTGGCCGCGAGCCTGATCACCGCGGTCGCGGTCTCGGTGAGCGGCCTGATCGGGTTCGTGGGCCTGATGGTCCCGCACATCATCCGGCTGATCTTCGGACCGGACCACCGGCTGCTCCTGCCCGCAAGTTTCCTTTTCGGAGCCGCTTTCCTCACTATCTGCGACCTGGCCGCGAGGATGGTGATCGCCCCCGCGGAACTGCCGGTGGGAGTGATCACCGCGATTTTGGGCGGGCCGTTTTTCATCTGGCTCCTGGGCCGGAGCCGGGAGAGGCTTCCCGGATGAGCGCCAATATGCTTCGTGCGAGAGAGCTCTCGTTTGCCTTTGAGCCGGGCAAATGGGTGCTGGACAAGGTCAGCTTTGAGCTCCAGGCCGGGGAGATGCTGGGCGTGATCGGGCCGAACGGCTCGGGCAAGAGCACCCTGATCCGGGTCTTGTCCTCGGTGCTCAAGCCGGGCTTCGGCGAGTTGCAGGTCCAGTCCAGGCCCGCGGCGAGCTACAGCCGCAAAGAGCTTGCGCGCAAGATCGCGGTGGTCCCGCAGCAGAGCGTGATTGAATTCCAGTACCGGGTCCTGGAAGTGGTCTTGATGGGGAGGGCGCCTCATCTGGGCAGGTTCCGGCTCGAATCCAAACGCGACCTTGAAATCGCGCGGCGCGCGCTGGAGCTTACCGATTGCCTCGGCCTTCTTGACCGGGTGATCGACGAGGTTTCCGGCGGGGAGCGCCAGCGGGTGATCCTTGCCCGAGCGCTGGCGCAAGAGCCCGAGATCTTGCTGGCGGACGAGCCGACCACTCACCTGGACCTGCACCACCAGATGCGGTTCATGAGCCTGCTGGCGGAACTGCGGGATCAAAAAGGCATTGCGGTCTTGTTCACCACCCATGACCTGAACCTGGCGAGCATCTTCGCCGACCGGATTCTGATTCTGGACCAGGGCAGGGTCGCCGGCTTCGGGAGGCCCGAGGACGCGCTCGACCCGGAGGCCATGTCTCAAATTTATCGCCTCCGGCTGAAGAGGGTGCCGGATGTGTTCGGAAAAAGGCCTTTGATCGTGCCCGCGCTTGACAAATAAATGGCGGCGTTGAAGAATTATGCTGCGCAAGGCCCGGGGGCAAATTGCCCCGGAACGAATAGTAAGTTGACTAACAAATGAGCGCGCTTGACACTTGCATTGTTCGGGATTTTTTCCTATGATTGGTTCGCGCGAAGAAAGGGCATTTGAGGACGGATAAAAGCGAGGCGGGCTGAGGGGTAAATGAAAGAACTTTCAGAAGGACTGGGCAAAACCTTTCCTTTCTCAACCTTGAACAAGAAAGAGCTGGACCTGCTTCTGGAGGACGCCACGGACCTTGAGGTCCAAGAGGGCGAATTTCTGTTTCAGGCGGGCAGCCCGAATGACGCGCTCTACATTGTGCTTGAGGGCGGGGTAAAACTTTTGCGCAGCGGCTCTGGCCAGTCCCGGCTGATCCTGGATTTTTTCGGCCCGGGCGAGTTGGTGGTTGACGAGTGCATCCTGAAGGACACGGCTCACAGCGCGGAAGCTCGGCCGGTTGGGGACGCGAAAGTGGCCAAGCTCAGCTTCAAGGCTCTGCGCAAGGTTCTGGACGGGAACGGGAAATTCTCTCAGGCCTGCATCGAGATGCTGGCGAACTGTCTTTCCGATTACCGGGAACGGCTGGAGTCGATAGTATTCAAGGACGTTGAATCGCGCCTGGCCCTGGCTTTGGTGGCGCTGGCGCGCAAGTTTTCCAAAAAAGACGCCAAAGGCACCATGATCAATGTCAAGGTCACGCATCAGGACCTTTCCGATTACATCGCGGCAAGCCGCGAGACCGTGAGCCTTTGCCTGGGACAGTTCAAGCGCAAGAAACTGATCCAGACCCAGGTGCGCTGGCTGATCATCCCGGACCTCAAAGCCCTGCGCAAGATCGCGGAAGCCTGAAGCGGCTGCTTTTTCTCTCCATTTTCTTTCCCGCGCATCCGGCGTAAAATCAAGGCATGGAGTTGATTGACCGGTTCATCCAGCACCTGCGGGTGGAGCGGGGGTTCAGCGCAAAGACCATCGAGTCATATTCCCGCGAACTTGTCCGATTCCAAAAATGGCTGGCCGAAAAGAATTGGACGGACAAAAAATGGAAAAAGGTCCAATCAGATGATGTCCGAAAATTTTTGTCCCACCAGCGGAAAATCGGTTTGAGCGCCCGCACGACTTTTCACTCGCTGGCGGTGTTCCGGAGTTTCTACCGGTTTCTCCAGGAGGAAAATCTCGCAAGAAAAGACCCTGCCGCTCTTGTTGAATTCCCCAAATTCGCCAGGCGCCTGCCGGGAGTGTTGAGCAGGGAGGAGGTGACCAAGGTCCTGGAGAGCAGCCACGAGGACACGGTGCGGGGCATCCGCGACCGTTCCATTCTGGAGTTGCTTTACGCTTGCGGGCTTAGAGTGAGCGAAGTCTCGGACCTGAAATTGGACCAGCTCCATCTGGATCAGGGCCTTCTCGTTGCTTACGGAAAAGGCCAAAAGGAGCGAATGGTCCCGATTGGAGAGAAGGCGATCGATTGGTTAAATGCGTATTTGAAGATGAGCCGTCCTCTCCTGGACAAGGGTTGCTCCGGCTCGTATTTATACTTAAATAGACGGGGGAAGCGTTTAAGCAGGGTATCCATCTTTACCATGGTTAAGAAAGCTGCGGTCACAGCCGGCATCCGGAGCAAAATTTCGCCGCACGTGTTCCGGCACTCGTTTGCCACTCACATGCTGGAAAATGGCATGGACCTCCGGCTGGTCCAAATCCTGCTCGGCCACTCGGACATCGCGGCGACCCAGGTTTACACCCACCTTGACCGGCAGCAACTGTTGCGCGAATATGATGAGAAGCACCCGCGCTCCAAGGGAGGCAGAAATGACGTCAGAAGAGATTAAGACCACACCCCGGGATTTCTACCGCGGGCTCCGCGCCGGCTTGACGGCCTGGGCCAAGGTCAAAGGATCCCCTTACACCTACATCGAGTACCCGCTGCTGGCGCCGGACTTCATCTACCTTCTGGTCCGGCTGATGCTCGACCGCCGCGTGCCCAACAACATGAAGCTGAAAGTCGGCGCGGTGCTGGCCTATTACATCTCGCCGGTGGACATCGTGCCTGAGGCCCTGCTCGGCCCGATCGGGTTCGGCGATGACCTGATCCTGGCGGTGTGGATGGTGAACAGCCTGCTCAAGTCGGTTGACCGCGCGGTCTTGGAGGAAAACTGGCCTTCGGACCTGAAGCTGCTGAACGCGTTTGACCGGGGTCTGACCTGGGCCGACAAGTGGATGGGCAAGGCGGCTTATTTCAAGCTCAAGCGGTTTGTGGCCGCGAAAATCTTCAAGTCGGAATGAATCGCGGACAGGAGTGTCCGCGCCCCGAATTGACAATTGCCCGCGCCCCGAATTGCTAATTTCCGATTTCAGGATTTTCTGACTTCCACGGTCTGGCCGGAGGACACCTTCAGCCTTGTCGCGGCGTTGTCGCTGGCCAGGGCAATCTCCATGAAGCCTGAGGACCCGGCCAGAGCGAGGAGCGTCCCTCGCGGATTGCCGCTGTAGCTTTGGGAAATGCCCGGGATTTCCTTGCCGGCGATCCGGATGATGGAATCGTCCGGGACCAGTTCGGCCTTGATGTTGGTGATCAGATTTCCGAACCGGTCAACGTGGATCACCATTCCCACGATCTTCTCGCCGTTGACCATTGGCTGCGGCCGCGCCAGCTTGACCGGGTCGGTAGTGATTTCCCCCGCCTGGTCGGGCCGCACGCCCTTGGCCAGGTGGGCGGACACCGGCGCGAAAATGTCCCGGGCATGAAAAGTATGGCTCACGGTCTTCATGAAGAAGTTGGGGCGGTTCAGGTGATAGACCGTTGCGGAATCGTCGAGGAAATCGGTGAAGATTCCGTTGTCCGGCCCGACCAGGATTTGTCCGCGGCTGACCGCGAGTATGGGCCGGCGCGAAGTCCCCACCCCCGGGTCGACCACGGCCATGTGCACGGTGCCTTGGGGGAAATATTTCACCGAGGTGAGCAAAACAAAGGCGGCTTCTTCAATCGCCTGGGGCTTTAGGTTGTGGGTCAGGTCCACGATCCTGGCTTTGGGGAATATTCCGAGGATCACGGCTTTGACGATGCCCACGTAGGCGTCATCCAGTCCGAAGTCAGTGGTCAGGGTTATGATCCCGGAGCTGGTCAGATTCTCCATAGGTTTTTTGCTTTCCGCAGGGGCATGGCTTCAAGCTCGCTCAGTTCCGCGAAAGTCCGCAGCCCGATTTTCTTGGCCAATTCCAAAAGCGAGATGAATGCCCGGGCGCAGACCCAGGCGTCTCCCAGGGCGCGGTGCCTGCTGGAGGGGCTGGAGGCGATGCCGAACTCCAGCCCGAAACAGGACGCGAGGTGGTCGAGCGAATATCCGGGCAGGTCATGGATCAGCCTCCTGCTCAGCTTGACGGTGTCCAGGGTGGGAATGTTGAGCTCCTTCAGGCCGAGCAGCCGGGCCTCGAGGTCGATGAAGGCGCGGTCAAAACTTGCCCGGTGCGCCACGAACACGCCGTTCTTCAAATGCGAGAACAGCCAGGGATAGACTTCCCCGGGCGCGGGCGCCGCAACGATCATGCCGTTGGTTATCCCGGTCAGGTTGTGCGAGAAGAGGGAAATTAGCCGGCCCGGGTTGACCAGGGTTGAAATCACCCTCTGCATCTCCCCTTCCCGGACCTTGATCGCGGCAACCTCGATGATCCGGTCGCGGTCGCGGTCGCCGGTGGTCTCCACGTCAACCACCCAGAAGGTCACGTCATCAATCGGCAACTGCGCGAGTTGCTCGGAACTGAGCCGGTCGCGCGCGATCCTGGCCTGGATCAGGCTGCGCAGTCCCGCTATTTTGTCCGATTCCGACATCTTCAGCTTTTGGACAAATGCGCGCTCACGAATTGGATCACCCGCCGGACCATGTCCTGGTCCGGCTGCACGTCATTCGCCTTTTTCAGTAAGTTAATGGTTTTCCGGTACGATTCCAGCTGTGCGCGGCAAAACGCGCATTGCCCCAGGTGACGGTCGAACTCGGCTTTGAGCTCCGCGGCCAACTCGCCGTCAACGTAATCGCTCATCCCTCCCAGCGCGTCCTTGCAGCCAAGTGACATCGCTATTCTCCTTCCGAAAATTGACGGTGAAAATCATCCAGCCTCTTTCTCAAAAAAAGACGCGCGCGGTGCAGACGGCTCTTGACCGCGGGCGGGGACAGGTTGAGCACCTTGCCAACCTCTTCCGTGCTCAGACCGTCAACGTCGCGCAAGATCAGCACGGTCTTGAAATCGTCCGGGAGCTCTTCGATGGCGTCGCTGATCAGCTTCATGCCTTCCTCGGTCAAAAGCTCCTCGTCGGGACGGCTGATCCATTCCGAGCCGCCGCGTTTCTCGGCCTGCTCGTCCAAAAACCTGCCCACGGTTTCGAGCGAAAGCACGTCGGCGTTGCGTTTTTCGCGCAGCTTCATGTAAGTGGTGTTGATCGCGACCCGGTAGAGCCAGCTGGAAAAGGATGATTCCCCCTTGAACGAGTCCAGCTTCTGGAACAGCCGGAGGAACACCTCCTGGATCACCTCTTCGGCGTCCTGGGGGTTCCGGAGGATGCCGTATGCGAGACGGTAGATGCGGGAATTGTAGCGCTTGAGAAGTTCGCTCAGTATGCCCTTGTCTCCGGACTGGAACCGTGCTACGAGTTCCTGGTCGGAAAGCTCCGCGAGCTCCTGGTTGGCAAGGTCGTCCATATCAATAGACCGGTCCTAGTCTCCGGCCAGATATTTTTCCGCGACCCAGCCCTCAACTCCGGAATCGGTCTGGATGTAATAAAAGGTCACGCCCGGCGCGGCCAGCTTGACTTTGGCCACCTTCACGCGCGCGCCGTTGGCCGCGGTGTCGATCACTTCCCGCAGTTTGCCCTCGGGAGTCACCTCCTTGTAAATCCGGACGTTGCCATACTGCGCGATGTATTCCTGGGGCGCATAGACCAACAGGCTCCGGCCTTCGATCAGGCTCAGCTTGCCCTCGTCCTCAATGTCCTTGAGCAGCTTGTCAACCTCCAAGTCCAGCTTGTCAAGGTTCCGGCTCTTGAACTTGGCGTCCAGTTGCCAGAACTTCTGGACCAGGTTCTGGTTGACCGGGAACATGAGCTCGAGCATTGCCCGAGCCTGCTTCAGCTTCTCTTCGATCTGGCGCGCCCGGTCCTTCATGAGTTGGAGCGTGAGCACCGCCTGCTCATTGGCCTGCCCGGCCAGGCTCAACGCCTGCTCCAGGTTCCCCTTGGATTTCGCCTGCTCGGCCTGGGCGATCAGGTTGCGGTAATTATAGGTCAAGGTCTCCGACGGGTTGTACTGCACAACCTGTTTGTAACTGGCCTCGGCCTGTGCAAACGCCGCGTTGATCTGGTCCTGGGTTATGACCGGCTTCTTTTGGCAGGAAATGGCGAAGAGCAAAAGCCAAAGCGCCAAAACCCGCAGCCCCGTGCCGCGATATTTTTTCTTCATGATTGCAATTATATCTTCTTAACTTTGGCCGGTCAATTGCCAAATTGAGAGGAAAGAGAAAAGAGGAAAGAGTAATGAGGAAAGAGGAATGAGAAAGAGGAACGTCCTGGTTTGAATTCCGCAGGGGCACAGCGCTTTGCCCCTGCCAGAAATGCCGCAGGCCCATGGCTTCCCCTTAAATTCCGGGCGTTGACTTTCCTGCTTTTTCCTTTATACTTTCAACGCACGCGAACCAAAGTCCCCATCGTCTAGCCTGGTCTAGGACATCGGGCTTTCAATCCGGTAACGCGGGTTCAAATCCCGCTGGGGACACCAAGTCCGCGCTCAAGCGCGGAATCAAAAATCTCAGATTTCAAATCTCAGAATAATACCGGATCACCACCACGACCCGCGCTCAAGCTCGGAATCACAAATCATCAGGCCTGGACCTGCCAAGCATTCAATTTGCCGGGTTATTCAATGTCCCATGGCCAGGTTGCGGGGGTACCAGGGTTGCCGGCCTGGTCAGTAGGCATGACCTGGAAAGCGTGGGACCCAATTGCCAGCGCGGAATAATCCTTGGGCGAAGTGCAATCTTCCCAATCCCCGGCATCGAGCTGACATTGGAAGGCGCAGTTAAGTTCAGAGCCTTCGAAAGTGAAAGAAGCGTCGGTCGAATTTGTAGGATTGTCGGGCTTGGACAAGATGGACGCGTCGGGCGGGATGAAATCGAAGGTCCAATCCCAACTTGCAGGAGAGGGGTCGCGCTTGCCCGCCAGGTTTGTGGCTCGGACCTGGAAATTGTGAGAAAACTCGTCCCAGAACTCATAGCTGATCGGCGACTCGCACAATTCCCAGCCCAGGTAATCAAGGTTACACTCGAAATATGCGGCCGGCTGATCGGAGGTGAATTCAAAAGTTGGATAATTGGAATTGCTTGCCGGGGGAGGCGAGCTTGTGATCGTGGTATCCGGTGGCGCGATGTCCTCGGTCCAGGCATAGTCCGCAGGCGTGGGATCGGCGTTGCCGGCAAGGTTGCTTGCGCGCACGAAGAAGGTGTGTTCGCCGTCGGCAAAGCTGAGCCGGGCGCCGCCGGCCATTCCGTCCCATACAATCATCTGATCCCCGGTCCAAACCGCGGCATGGTTGGACATTGCCTCGGGCGCATTGAGCATGGAGCTGGGCGCCCACTCTTCGCTCGCAAGGTCATAGATCGTGCCCCGGTTGGTAAGCGCCATTTCACTTTCGAGAAACCCTCCCCAAAAGACCATCTTGTTTCCGGTGCAGACCACAGAAGGATACAAGGCGTCAACGAGATTTTGAGGCAGGGGGATGGGGGTCCAGGCGTCGCTGAGCGGCTGGTATTTGGCAAATTTGACAAACTGTCCGTAATATTGTCCCAAAACCAGCATCTCTGTTCCTGTCCAGAATGAATAGAACCTATCCCCCCATAGATAGATCGGGTCTATGCTGGACATCGGACTCCAGGAATTCGTCTCGGTATCATACCGGCCGCCGTTGTAGAGATAATTCCCCAGAAAATCCATTCCGCCCCAGATGATCATCTCGGTCCCGGTCCAGACCGCAGTGTGCGAATACCTTTCACTGGGCGCGTTGACACCCGTAACCAGGGAATACCAACTGTCGATTTCAGGATCGTACTTGACGCCCAAATCGGTGGCCATGACCCACGGATCATAACCGTAATACCCTCCCCAATAACCGCCCCAGACGATCATTTCCTTTCCGGTCCATATTGCGGAGTGGCCCGCTCTCCAGCAGCCGGCTGCATAGGTGTCGGTTGCGGTCCAGGAATCAGTTGCGGGATCATACCTGCCGCCGGTCCTGAAAAACACCTGTTCGGGTTTGTCGCAATCCGTGCACCCGCCCCAGATAATCATCTCCTTGCCGGTCCAGACCGTGCTATAGCTGTTCCTGGCTGACGGCGCATTGGCTTGAGTAATCGGCGTCCACATATCAGTAACCGGGTTGTAACGCGCGCCGGTGTTTACGGGTTCAAGGTCATCGGGGTAACTGATAACAAGATAACCTCCCCAGATGATCATTTCCGAGCCGGTCCAGACCACAGAAGGCTCGTTGCGGTATGAAGGCATGCCAATGCTGGAGATGGGAGACCACTGGTCAGCCAGGAAAAATGGTTGCGGAGAATTGCAATCGGCCCAGCTCGCATTGTCAATCCGGCATTCGAATGTGCAGGGAGGCTTGTCGCAGATAAAACCAAATTCCACGGTGCTTGCCGCGGAAGGATCAGGAGGGTGGCTGGTGATGATGGTGTCCGGCAGTTGCGGGTCAATCAGCCAGGTGTGGCTCGCGGGCGAAGCGACCGGGTTCCCGGCCGGGTCGGTTGCCCGGACCTGAAAAGTATGCGTGCCCGGCCCCAGTCCCGAATAATCAACCGGCGAAGCGCAGGCCCCAAAATCGCCCCCGTCCAGGCTGCATTCGAAGACGCAGGAAGGCTCGGAGCATTCCAAAATGAACGAGGCGTCGCTGGAAGCCGTCGGGTCCGCGGGCGCGGAAGCGATGGAAGTTTCCGGGGCAGTGAGGTCAATGGTCCAGGTCCGGAGCGCGGGCGTGGGGTCCAGGTTTCCGGCCAGGTCCATTGCCCGAACCTCAAAAGTGTGGCTGCTTTCGGCAAACCCCAGGATGGCGCCGGCATTGGTCACATCGGGGCCGGCTCCTCCCCCCCAGACAATCATTTGCCACCCGGTCCAGACCGCGCTGTGTCTCGCAGCGCCATTCATGAAATCGATCTTGGGCGCCACGGTCCAGGAATCTTCAACAGGGTCATATAATCTCGCGTCCCGGTAAAGCAAAAAATTCCCGCTGGTGTTGAAATCAATTCCTCCCCAGGTGATCATTCTTTCCCCGGTCCAGATGGCGGTATGGTAGAACCTTGGACCGGGAGCATCTTGGGTTGAAGTGGCGGTCCAGTTGTCAGCGGCCGGGTCATACCTGCCGCCGCTCCTCAAACCGGTCCATAAGCTTGACGGCCTTCCGCCCCAAACGATCATCTCGCTTCCGGTCCAGACCGCGCTATGGAGCCCCCTTGCCGAAGGAGCGTTATCCGTGGAAATGTCTGTCCAGGAATCCGCGGCCGGATCGTATTTGCCGCCGCTGTTTAAATAAATGGAGACGCCGTCATAGCCTCCCCAGACCATCATCTCAGTCCCGGTCCAGACCGCGGTGTGGTATTTCCGGGCTGAGGGGGAATTATCCGTGGACATGGCGCTCCAACTGCCGGTCTCCGGGTCGTAAATTCCGCCGCTGCCAAGACCGCTCTCCGGCATGCCTCCCCAGACAATCATTCTTGTCCCGGTCCAGACCGCGCTGTGATACGCCCTTGCCGAAGGCGCGGTTTCCGCGGTGGTCGCGGTCCAGGAACCGGTTGAGGGATCATATTCTGCGCCGCTGTTGTTCACGGTGGCGCCATCCGCTCCGCCCCATATGATCATTTCGCTCCCGGTCCAGACCGCGCTGTGCCCGGCCCTTGCCGCGGGCGCGTTGTCCGTGCTTGTGGGCAGCCAGGAGTCTGTATTAAGGTCGTATCTTCCGCCGGTGTTGACTACCGTGGAGCCCGACATTCCTGCAAATCCCCCCCAAATAATCATCTCGCTGCCGGTCCAGACCGCAGTATGAGCTAAGCGCGGTTCGGGCGCGCCGGTCAACGCCGTCGGAGTCCACCCCTCGATCAGGGTAAAACTATGAATGGGCGAACACGTCCGCCATGCCTCTCCGTTCAGCCGGCATTGGAAGGTGCAGGGAGGCTGATCGCACAAGAAATCGAATTCCGAGGTCGCGGAGTCGCTTACCTCCGGGGGACTGGAAGTGATGATGGTTTCGGGAGGACTGGTGTCCGGCGAAGAATGGTCCCTGTTTTCGGAATCATCCGGTTTTCGGCAGGAAAGAATCAGAGTCAGGCTGAGAGCGACCAGAAACGCGCAAGCCGGGTTCAAATATCTCGCCATTTCGCCCCCCTTTGTCCGCGCCTTGATCAAAAATGCCGATAATCTATGAAAAAGCAACCTCTCATATTATACGATTCAAATATACTAAGTCTGCCAAAGCTTGTCAAGCAATGATTTTAAGCGCGTAGCATGCAACCCGGGAATGCGCCGCCAAGGCGCGGTAAATTATCCCTTATTAGCGGTCCAATCCAAAAGGGAGAAACTATAATCCGGCAGCTGCTACATTATTTAATAGGGAAGACTTTATCTTTGCGGATCCATTGCGCAATTATTTCTCCCGCCACTCGCTGCCCTTGAGCGGTGAAATGTCCGTCCATTAGATGGTTAATACTACCGTTTTGTTGCACGGTCTGTCTCAAGGCCGGAGTCAGGTTAAGAAAAGGAACTGCCGCGGACCCTGCCCAGAATTCCATTCTTTGCTCAACCCTGGTTTTTTCCGTAAGCCATCTTTTTTCCAGAACAACTCCTGAGAGTCGACAAGTATCCATGCTTTCGGGATCATGGACCGAAGGATCGTATTGGTAAGGAGAGGGAATATAAACCACGGCCACGTCGATTTTATGTTTTCTGCAATACCCGGCCAATTCATTCAGAATCAATATCATTTTCTGGAATTTTTCCTCGGCGTCAGGACTGTCAATATTAAAGCATCTTTGCCAATAGGTGGGGTGGAGCAATCCTCGCGCCACTGCAGAACCGGACAGCCTCCCCTGATTGATTGCATCAACAATTGATTGCGGGATTTTTACCTTCCAGGCGGCAATTCTTTCTTCCGGAATTTTCTTCTCTCTGGCTTTTCTGGTCACATCTCTGATAAAATCGCTGGTTTGAGTTGCTCTCTTCTTGTTCCTGGAATCAATTATTTTTGTTACCGCGGTAAAAGTCCTGGGCCAGATTAAATGTAATATGCGCTTATAACCGAGGAGTTTCGGGCTGGTGTTATAAAGCATGGAGAGATTGAGTTTCTGAGGTGTGCCCACAAGATCATTGGCATAGAGGCAAATAAGAAGCGCGTCCGGGTGATATTTTAATCCGACATTAAAAAAAATCCGGGCGTATTCATCGGGGCCCGTGCCGGAAAGACCGCCGTTGATGAACCTCGTTTCCCTCCCCTGAGAAGAAAATGTTTTTTCCAGAAATTCCGTGAACCTCTGACCCTCCGCCACGCCGTATCCTTCGGTGAAGGAATCGCCTACGACAAAAACGCGATAAGAGCCGGCGGGTTTTTCAAGGGGAATCTCATGGTAGCGCAGCCCCTGGCTATTGGTCTGGAACAGATACTTGAATTCCAGGGTCTCTATTTGCTGCTGATAATTGGGAGGGTGGGCCACCTGCTCCGAAAGTTCTGATGGAAACTTGAAAAGGACGAGAATTCGATCGGCGACAATGGAGCAGATAAAAAAGGTCACAACCATGACAAGAATGCCGGATAAAAGCGGGCGAAACTTTCCAAAATGACTGCCGGTCATCCATCACTCCTTCAACGGCCGTAGCCTGCTTTCAATCTACCCCGTTTTCCGGACACTTCAAGCCCGGAATGTGTCAAGCATTTTAGGACACTCCGGGTTTGCAATTAGTGTATAATTGAACCGATTTCTCGGGTAATTGGGGTGGATTGATCCAGACTTTTTCGGGTGGTTTAGGTGGTTTGGGCTGT
>Ga0315274_10000188_pt1 | contig 93146 bp, 113 predicted proteins | sample YL17G02_20_MG_FD_203700 | JGI IMG/M metagenome (GOLD analysis project Ga0315274, IMG submission 203700) | Sediment microbial communities from Yellowstone Lake, YNP, Wyoming, USA - YL17G02_20 | ecosystem: Environmental > Aquatic > Freshwater > Lake > Sediment | place: USA: Wyoming | collected...
GATCTCCCAGGCCCACATAGCCAAGATAGAGAACGACAAGGTAGACCCGCGCCTCTCCACCGTTAACAAGATCCTGTTCGTTCTGGGTAAGAACAAAAAGGCCTACCTCTGCTCCGACATAATGAACAGGCAGATAATCTCCGCGAAGCCCGATGACCCGATCCCAAAGATCATCTCGATAATGAAGTCATCCGGGATCTCCCAGCTCCCCATAATGCGCGGGAACGATCAGGTTGGCAGCATACGGGAATCCACTCTCATACACAACACCGACAGGAACCTGAAACAACTGAATGTCTCCGACATAATCGACAAGCCGTTCCCGGTGGTGAACGCGGAAGACCCGATAGAGATACTCCTTCCGCTCCTCGATTTCCACCCGGCAGTCCTCGTTGCCGAGAAGGGAAGGATAAAGGGGATAATCACGAAATCAGACCTGCTGGAGCTGAGATAGAGAACATGCTAAATCTCTGACAAGTTCCCGGAATCGATTACCTCGAAATCAAAGCCGTCTTTCCAGTGAAATTCGTTGGTGTCCCGGCAATCATGACCCTTGTCAAGCGCTCTGTATACTTTAGATATAACAGGAGGAAAGTGGTTCCTATAGCTTATTGGGTCATCATTAGATTTCCTGAATTCTCTGAATTGCATCTCTTGGGGAGTCATCCTCCTGAATCTCAGGAGATTGCTTCCCGGAGCTTCGATTATCCATTTGTGGGTTTTTTCGGGCCCTGGACCATTGTTCGAATAAAGCAGCTCAAACTCCCTGCCAGGCCATCTCAAGCATCCTCCTTTGGCCGACCTTTTCATCTCTTCCAGGGCAAAAGAGGGGTCACCCAGGTGCTCTATCGTCTGGTTAGAATACAAGTAGTCAAGGCGCTTGTTTTCGAACGGAAGCTCCTGGCGCTCTATATCAACAGCATAAAATACCCTTCCGTCAGCAAGAGAATACGTCTTTACCCCCTTTAGAACATTCCCGCTTCCTGGAATAATACCAGGGACTCCCTTATTATACTCTTTCTTTTCATCCCCGAACGGGTCCCTGTCCACGAGCCTGTTGGCCCACGGGAATGGCTTGTGGCCGCATCCCACGTCAGCCACATCGCCGCCCACGTCTTTGAACCTGCCATATCTTTCTTCGGTAAACCTTCTGTCATACACCCTGAAGGGTATTCTAGAGTCCGCTATACCGCCTTCTATGTACGCATTTCTGGCTTTGTCAATCGGATTACTCCTTGGCAGAAGATTATATTCGGACATATTATCACCCCTCAGTAATAAATTAATAGATTGAGGATATATAAAGGTTATTAGTGGCCGACGCATATCGGTTTTTTACTTAAAAAGCGGCATTTTTCAGCTTTTTAAACATGGGAATCCAAAATCATAAGTCTGGTGGTCATGGTCTGGGAAACTTTTTCAAAGGAACTGCAGGAAGCGATAAAGGAAAGGGGCTTCGACAAGCCTACCTCGGTCCAGACAGAAGGGATACCATTCATCGTCAGGGGGGAGGATACCCTTCTGATTGCCCCAACAGGAGTCGGCAAGACCGAATCCGCGCTTTTCCCGGTATTCGACGAGTTCGTGCGGGACAGGAAGAAGAGCGAGCTCAAGCCCATATCAATCCTTTACATAACCCCGCTGAAATCGCTTAACAGGGATCTGCTGAAGCGAATAATGTGGTGGTCGGAAAAACTCGATTTCGAGGTATCCGTAAGGCACGGGGATACCTCACAATATGAAAGATCAATGCAGGCGGAGAACCCCGCGGACATGTTCATAACAACCCCAGAGACTCTTCAGGCAATGCTCGTTGGCAGCAGAATGCGCGAACACCTCAAGAACATACGCTGGATAGTTATAGACGAGATACACGAGCTCGTCGGGAACAAAAGGGGCGTCCAGCTTTCAGTGGGTTTGGAGCGTCTTAAGAGCCTTATAGCCCAGCAGCATCCCGGAAGGAAGCCGCAGATAGTCGGCCTCTCCGCAACGGTCGGCTCCCCCGAGAGGGTCGCGGATTTCCTCACCGCGGGAAAGCCGTGCAAGATAGTCAACGCCGCCGAAAAGAAGAGGATAAAGATCACAGTAGAATCCCCTGTCTCAGTCTCGAAGGACAATGAGATAGCCCAGACGCTCTTTGTCGGAGAGGAGACGGCCTCCCGCCTGCGCAGGATAGAGGAGCTGATCCGCAACAGCGGAAGCACTCTTACATTCACCAACACGCGGGAGTTCGCTGAAGTTCTATCGTCGAGGCTCAAGGCCATGAGCACGATGCTGCCAATAGAGACACATCACTCCTCACTCTCGAAGGACGTGAGGATAGATGCAGAAGAGCGCTTCAAGCGCGAAGAGATAAAGGGCCTGATATGCACGAGCTCGCTGGAACTCGGCATTGACATAGGCTCCATAAACCTCGTGATTCAGTATATGTCCCCGCGCCAGGTCGCGAAAGCCCTACAGCGCGTCGGCCGCTCCGGCCACGACATAAGGAAGGAGTCGAATGGCATAATCATCTCCACGGACAGCGACGACTGTTTCGAGGCCAGCGTGATTGCAAAGCTTGGCATGGAGCGGAAGATAGAGAAGACCAGAATATACACTAAGTCGTTAGACATACTCGGCCACCAGATAGTTGGTTTGGCTTTGGAGGAATACATGATACCGGTCACCAAGGCCTATGAGATAATCAGGCGCTCATCCACGTTCAGGGAGCTGACCATGGAAGAGTTCCGGTCCGTCTGCCTTCTCATGCAGAAGCTGGGCTTCATCTGGGTGGATACCAAATACACCGAGGAGCCTGTGGTCAAGCGCCGCAAGAACTCCTGGGTATACTATTACCAGAACCTCTCCTCGATCCCGGACACGAAGAACTACAAGATAATCGACATAGTCTCGAACAAGAGCGTGGGGACACTCGACGCGGAATTCATCGCAATGCACGGCTCGCCCGGCACAACCTTCATTGTAAAAGGCCAGGGGTGGAAGATCATAGACGTCACGGAGAACAAGATACTCGTGGAGCCGATGAACGACATGCGGGCGGCCATACCCGCCTGGGAAGGCGAGCTCATACCAGTGCCCTATGACGTCGCCCAGGGAGTAGGCGTTCTTCGCAGGAAGATCTCCGAGATGCTCGACGCGGGCACGGAAAAGAAGAAGATAGTAGAATCGCTCAAATCCGAATACCCGATAGAGGCCGAGGTCGCGATCAAGATGATAAAGACCATGGAGAAGCAGTCTAAGTTCAGGCCAATTCCGGACGAGAACACCCTGGTCGCGGAATCCTGGGAAGATTTTGTCGTCCTTCATGCTCCATTCGGATCAATGGTGAACGAGACCATAGGCCGTGTGCTGGCCACACTCCTGACAAACAAGATCGGATCCGTGGGTTTGCAAACTGACCCGTACAGGATCATAATCAGGCTTCCCGGGCATCAGTATGACGAAGTCGTGAATGCATTCTCCAACATGGACCCGGAGACCATACAGGGCATACTCGAGATCACCCTTCCGAACGAGGAGCTCTTCACCTGGCGCTTCATCCAGATCGCGCAGAGATTTGGCATAATCGCCCGCGACGCGGAGTACGGCAAGGGCTACATGAGGAAGATCATCGAGGTCTATTTCAGGCAACCACCTTATCTCGAGGCCCTGAACGAGATATTCCAGGAGAAGCTCGACGTGGAGACGGCCAAGTCCGTCCTCAGGAAGATCAAAGAGGGGAAAATAAAGATAAAGCGGATAAGTGGACTCTCCCCTATTGGCGAGTCAGGGATATCGAGAAAGTACGAGATAGTCGCTCCCGACAAGCCTGACAAGGAGATCTTTGCTCTTTTCAAGAAACGCCTCATGGATACGAAGATGGGCCTGGTCTGCGCCAATTGCGGGGAGGTATTCTCCACCTCCACGATAGTCAACGTCCCGGAGAAGGTACAGTGCCGTGCCTGCAAGGCCAAGCTGATAGGCTACGTGCCTTACCAGTACGTGCGGGACGGAAGTAAGTTGGTTAAGAAACATCTCAAGGGCGGGGAACTGGCCGGCCAGGAGGACAGGTACATAGAGGCGATCAATGATTCGGCCAGCCTCATACTGAACAGCGGACGTGACGCCATACTCGTGCTCGCAGGCAGGGGCGTTGGAGCAAGGACAGCCGCGCGCATACTCAAGAAGGGGTCGAAGGGAGACGATCTGCTCAGGGATATCCTGGAAGCAGAGAAGCAGTTCGCCCGCACGAGCAAGTTCTGGAAGTAATACATTGATAGTTTTTTTAACTAATTCTGCTAATTATGGGTTGTGAGACAATGAAAGATGATATGATTGACGATTTCATAAAAATCATGGACCATGTCTGGGAAAAAGATGGAGACCCTGTTTGCACGGAAGAACATCTAAAAACCAAGTTCGGGGATAAATTGTATGAAAAATTCAAGAGATTCGCAATGGACAGAGGGCAGGAACAGGCTTATGTTGCGCAGCATATGATAAAAAATGTTAGAGTAATACGACTTACTGGTATTGGGATGGGGAAATTGGTTGATTTAAAAAAGACTCAGGCTGACAAAGAACTTAGAGAGGAAGTTTATCAATTATCAAAAAGACAGGGCGAAGAAAACAAAAGAATACAATTAGTTCTTGTTTTACTTACGGCCATAATAGCTTTCTCTTCAATCTTTGTGCCATTTTATGAAAATGCTGAAGGAATTCCAAAGATGATCATCTCATCATTGTTTCTTATTTTTGCCATTGGTATCTACATCATTGGCAGAAAAATCAATTCTGATAATTTTGAAAATAAAAAATGAAATTATTTTTTCACATCTTTCGTTTTCTCGTTATGCCTAAATTTTTTAATAATGCCTATAATATATCTATTTTTTAATAAAAATTCTTTATAAATTAAATCATAGAAAATTAAATAAAAAAGAAATAGGATGAATACAAGACCTGAAAATTTTACACAGATTTCAACTAACTGTTTTGAGAATTCTTGGGCAGCTGATTGTCCCCATACGCCACTATAAGCTGAAAAAAATGCAGATGCTGCGGCAATTATGGTTGCTAAAATCATCAAATTTGTTTGGTCATTTCTTGACTTCTCCTTTTTTAGCTCCAATAAATGTTTGACCCCCTCTGGTCTTAGTGCAATACCATTCTCCCTTGTACTTAGCCATTCTTTGTCTGCACCCAAGTTTCCAACAAGCCTGAAAAAATGTTTATAATCTTCATCCCCAGAGAAATCCTTTAATTTTTGTTCTGAAACTCTTTCATTATCATAAATGAATTCCAATATATCCGAGAATCTTTTAGTATCCATGCTACTCCCCCATCAGGTCCTTCACGAACTTCTTGGGTTCGAATATCTCGATCGAGTCGTATGACTGCCCCGTGCCGATGAACAGGATGGGTTTCTTGATCGCATAACAGGCCGAGAGAAGCGACCCGCCTTTCTGGTTGACGTCCACCTTGGTGAATATCATGCAGTCGATGCCCACAGTCTTGTCGAACTGCTGAGCCTGCTCGATCACGTCGTTGCCCGTGAGCGAATCCACGACCAGCACCTTGAGTTCGGGCTTGTTGACGCGAACCACCTTCTTGATCTCGTCCATGAGGTTCTTGTCCTGGTGGGTCCTGCCTGCGGTGTCAGCCAGGACGAAGTCTATGCCTTTCGATTCCGCGTGCTTCACCGCGTCGAATATCACTGCAGCCGAATCAGCCCCGTATTCGTGCTTTATCACCTTCACACCGAGCCTCTTCCCATGGTTCTCAAGCTGCTCTATCGAGGCCGCCCTGAAGGTGTCTCCCGCGGCGAGGACAACTTTGTATTTCCTGTCCTGGAGGTAGCGCGTGAGCTTCGCGATGGATGTGGTCTTGCCGGAGCCGTTGAACCCGATGAAAACTATGCATACTGGCTTCTTCTTTTTCAGGAGCTCTTCGAGGTCAACAGTTCCCTGGTCGAATATTTCCATCAGTATGTCTTCAAAGGCCTTGATCAGGCTGTCTTTCACCTTGCCTCTCTTGAACTGTTTGTTCACTAGGTGCTGCTTTATCCGCTCCTTTAGGAAGTCAACTACTTCCAGAGCCACGTTGGCCTCCATCAGGTCAAGCTCTATCTCAGAAAAGAAATCATCAATGTCCTTCTCGCTCATCTTCTTCTCGAGCACCATCTCCCCCAGGCCTTTCCCGAAATGCTTCATTCCGGTCCCTGCCCCGGAGAAAGGCTGTTTCTTAACAGTTTGTTCCTTGGGCTTCTCCTCTTTCCTACCGGGAATTATCCTTCCGAAGAAGCCGGGCTTCTTCTGCCCGGTTTTTGGTTCGGGCTTTGCCTCAATCTTGGGTTCAACTTTCTCAACCTTAGGTTCTGGCCTTACGCTCAAATCCCCTCTCCCGTTCGCCTCAACAATCCAGTGCTTGGTTTCGCTATTGATCTCTGGTTTTGTTTCTGCCTTCTTAACTGGCTTAGAAACAACCTTCTCAGCTTTTTTCTCGATTTTCTTTTCAGGCTTGGAAACAGCCGCTTTCTCATGCTTGTGCTCGGTCTTCTTCTCAGCCTTAGGTTCTGGCTTCGGCTGCTCCTTCTTTGCCTCAGCAGGCGCCTCCTGCTTCTCCCTTATCTTCTCCGCGAGCCTGTCCACGGATTCGGACAGCTTCTTCTTGAGGAAATCGAACATAATTATTAGTGGAGTGATGATTATTTATTTTTTAGCCTCTGCCCCGGCCTTTTTGTCTTCTTTCTCCGACATGGGCTTCCACTCGTCTTTGGAGACCTTAGGGATGACCCCTGACTTGTAGGCGGCCTTCGTGATCGCATGGGTGCCTACCGGGGAGGTGGCGAAAACGAGCAGTATGAGGAAGGCAATCTTTGCGATAGACGTGACCCCGCTCATCTCGAATGCCGCTCCGATGAGCATTAGGCAGGCTCCGCCGACGTTCACGACGGTCTGCGCATGCGACCTGGAATAGACGTCCGGGAACCTGACCAGGCCGAGCGATCCTATGACTGAGATTATGCCCCCGATGATCATTATCCCGAAGCCTAACGTCTCCAGCATCATCTGTCCCCCATCTGCTTCCCGAGCAGGTATTTGGATATCGCCAGCGTCCCGAGGAACGACAGGAGGCCGTAGACCAGCGCCACGTCTATGAACATCATGTTCTTGTAGTAGAGCGCTAGCAGGACTATCACCACGGTGACCATGGAGTTCGCGGTGTCCGTAGCGAGAGCCCGGTCAGGCAGCGTCGGGCCTTTTAACAACCTAAAGGCTGAGAGGGTTATCCCCAGCGCCATGAGGCCGAATATGATCTCGTACATCATGTCAATCCCATATCCTCTTGAGGTGCCTCTCGAATGACGATACTATACTGTTCTTGTCCTTCTTCCCGTTCAGGCAGTGGACGAAGACACGTCCTGGCTCCGCCTCGAGCGAGAGCGTCCCTGGCGTCATGGTGATTGAGTTGGCGAGCGCGGTGATGCCCCACGAGTGTTGGAACGCATGCTTCACTTCCACTATCTCCGGGCTGATCCTGCCGGTGATTATGGACGTGATCACCTCTGCATGTGCCTTGACCTCTTCCCAGACATAGAAAGGCACGTAGATGATCAGAAATATGAACCGCTTTATGTAGTTGAGCTTCGGCTCGCGGAAATACCCGCGGCCCATGGATACCGAGACCACCGCGGCCACGGCCGCGCCTAGAATCACTTCCTGATAATCGAACCCGCTCAGGAAAACCCAGAATCCCCAGAGCATGAAGAACAGTATCACAGACCCCTTGCACAGTTTCATAATATTATGTTGGGTAGAAGGTATAATAATTGATGATAAGAAGCCTAGATTACATGTCTAGTCTTCCATAGCACCCCGATAACCTTTGTAAGGCTTCTCGCTTGATGTCAGGATGCACGACAAGTATCCCATTGTGGGTTTTTGGGATTTCCTGATTATAAATTAAAGGATTTCCGAGCATATCGGTAACGCTGATGCCTCTTTCCTGAAGGATTGCATCCCCGGCTGCAATGTCCCATTCTTTCACGCTTTTTGTATACCCTAAAATCATGTGCGTCTGCTGAAGAGCCACCTGCATCATTCTTGTCCCCATGCTTCCCGAGCGCATGAGCCTTTTTTCCGGTATCCCTAACATTTCATACAACTTCGTGTATTTATCTCCCTTGTAATTTTTGGGGTGGCCGACCAGCGATTCATCCCAAGCCACCGATCTCAGAGGCTCTAATCTGGAGGTTCTCCCGTTCTGTGTAACATATGCGCCATTCCCCCGATGTGCGAAGAACATCCTGTCCTTTTTCGGTTCGCAGACCACGCCGATTGTCGGGATCCCATTCTCCGCATAAGCCCCCAGAAAACAGAAATCATCCTCCCCTCTTTTGAAATCGCCGCTTCCATCCAATGGATCAATGATCCATATCCCGCTTTTTGTGAGTCTGCCAAGCGAGTCTTTAGCTTCCTCATCCAGTATGGCCTCTCCTGGAAATCTTTTTGGAATTTCGGTTTGAACAAATTCACTTACCCTAAGATCAGCTTCGGTTACAATCGATCTGTCAGCTTTCAATGCGGACTTAACGCCTTTTCCATAAAAACTCATCAAAATACTGCCCGCTTCGGTTGCAAGATATTTCATGAATTCCAATCTTTCATCAGTCATATGCATTAGAAATCAATCCAACATTTATAAATATTATTTATTTTATAGTGACAACAATTCCAGATTATAGTTTTATTTAATCCGTGTTTTTCAAGAATTAATCTTGCGCCTTACTCGTCGCTCTCTTCCTCTTCAGGCTTCTTCGCAACAGGCGAAGGCATCTTCTTGGGAGCAGCTGGCTTATTCTCCTTGGCAGGAGCCTTGACCTTCTTTGCTGTCGGTCCCATCGAGCTGATCTTCGCCTTCATCTCTTCAAAAGCTTTGGCTATATTCTCGGGGTCAAGATGCTCCTTCAGATAGGCTGAGAACAGCTTGCTGTATTTGGCATGATCCTCCTTCTTGAGCTTTGCCGCATACATCTGTATGTGGACTCCAGAAACCCTGTCGTCCTTCGGCAGTATCTCTTTGGAATGAGGTACGTTCAATCCGCCCTCTACCGCGCCTTTCAAAGCAGAATAAAGCCTGTTACCGGGGGTTGACATGTAAAGCCCCAGGTCGAATATCGCCTCGCCCACGCCCTTCTCCGCAGCCCTCTTCGCGCAGAGCATTCCCGTGAGATATGCCGAAGGCAGATTCCCACCGTGGAACTTCCACCCGAGCTTCACGAGCTCCTTTGAATCGGACGAGACCACGACCTTGTCGCCTTCATTCTCGTACACCACGATCTGGCAGGTTATGTTCTTTCCGGACTTCCTGACCACGAGCCTGGGCTTGCCTGATTTCAACAGGCCCAGCCTCAGCTGGTAATCGGTCCTGCCATCTCTCTTCCTCCTGTGCTGGACAATGAAATTCTTTTTGGCCCTCATTGTGATTCACCGCTCTTCTTCGACTTCCTAACTGCAGACCTCTTCTCCGCGGACGCTGCCCTGCTCTCAGCTTTCACTGAAAGCTTAAGCAGCTCTTTGTCCTTCAGGTAGTACATGAGGTGTTTTTTATTCCTGAATGCACCACCTTTGACCATGAGATACATCTTCCTGTAATCCCTCTTCTCCAGCTCGCCGCCGTCACGGAGCTCCCTCAGCATCCTCCTGAGCGGCCTGACCTTGTCCATCCACACGGACTTGCTGGACTTCTTCGCGTACAGTTTTCCCTTCCTGCTTCCGGGGCCGCTTCGCCTCCCCTTCTTCTTCTGCTTCCTAGTGAAGTTGGCGTCGGCTTTGGCAACGCCCTTCCTCTGGACCTTGTAGATCATTCCCCTGCATATCAGGGTTTTCACGTCATTCCTCGTTATTGCGTCTTCGACATCCTTATCGCTGATGACCCTTACGCGGGACACACCAACTTTCATTATTCTCGCAGCCATCTGCTTGTGGGATTTAACGTTCATCTAAAACACCATGATGCTTCATTCGCTTCCGAATTCCTTCAGGTCGTGCTTGAACTCCCCGTTGGACTTTATCTTGCCCCTGTTCTTGAGGACCTCCCTCGACAGGAGCCAGAATATGAGCGCTATGGCCTTCTTCCCGTTGTTGTTCATCGGGATGACCACGTCCACGTCGTTGGCATCGTTGAATGTGTCGCAGAGCGCCACTACCGGGATCCTCTTTTTCTTCGCCTCGAGCACCGCCTGCTTGTCTATCAGGGGATCGACCACTATGATCACATCCGGCTCGAAGAAATCCTTGAACGAGGGATTCGTGAGCGTGCCCGGATGGAACCTCCCGGCTACGTGCTTGCCGCCCACGATATCCGAGAACTTGATTACGGCCTTCATTCCGTTGCTCTTCCTGGAGACCGCCATTATCTTCTCGAAACCTGAAAGGAACTTCGCGGCTACGACGACTCTCTCATCTACTTTCTGGACGTTGAACACGGATAGCCCGTCGTCCCTTATCTTGTATACGAACCTCTTCATGTACTTCGTGCAGGTCTTCATGCCTATGTGCACGCCCGATGTCAGGTATTCTGTCCTGTCGACGAGCATGCCCTTTGTCCCATCGCTTGTCGTCTCTTCCTCGATTATTTTCTCCGCGACCTTTTCATCTGCCATAAGACCATCTTTGTGATGCGTAGCTTAAATTAATATTCCTTATATTAACCGGTTGATATTTAAATATATTATTAGAGGGCACCCGGCTTTTAAATGCAGAACTATACAAGCTGACCAAATAATCGTTTGACATAAGGAATTCTACTGCAGCAGCTCCGCCAATATAGGGTTAACTTTAAATATATATACTTATATATATAATATTATTAATAAGAAAAGGTGTTGAACATGCAGGCACAAGCACTTCACATGCCAAGGCTGGACAGCGTGTTGATGGTAGAGGATACTATAAAAAAACTGGACTACTACCCTACAAAGAACCAGCTATGGAGGGCGCTTCCGAAGGCCATGATGTGGCAGACATTCAACGTCATCCTGGATTATTTAGTGAAAAGCAACAAAATCATAATAGACAAAATCGGACAGGTCGTCTGGATATTCGCGGACAATCCGAAGGCAAAGGAGCTTTTGGCGAAATCTGTCCCTTATAGAGGCGGAAAATGACGGAAATCCAGTTGTCCCAGGAATTCTCGAAGGAGTTTTCGGAGCTTCAGCGGAGAAGGGAGCGGGGCGACGGCGAGGCCGAATACCTGCTCAAGCTCATAGACAAGGGGATAGCTAAGCTTATAGATAATTACGAGACTGGGCAGAAGATACAGAAGAGATTATGGCCGAAATACTATGCGGAGAAATATGGGATAAACAATCTCTGGAGGCTCAGGCTTGATGATTATTGGAGAATGGTATACACCATGATTGGCGAGAAGGTCCGTATAGTGGCGGTCATACTGGAAGTCCTTGATCACAAGGAATATGACAAAAGGTTTGGATACAAATAGGAATTGGTTCTACGGCAGCTCCGCCATCACATTGTTCGGAACGTCGTGCCAGAGCTCGATCAACCTGTTGTGTTTCGCCTGGTCGAAGCCGAGGCACCCGATCTTGATTATGGGCGACTTCCAGAGCAATGCGAGGTCCGCCAGCCAGTCGTCGTTGGTTTCCGCCGACCTGTGCGAAGCGATTGGAGCCACTCCGCTCTGCCTCGCGGCCTCCGCCGCCTTGAATGCCTTGTAGAGCACCCCGGCCTGGTTCGGCTTCATGATCATCCCGCGCGATGCCCTGGCTCTCAGCCCGGTCGTCAGCCTGTCCTCGTTCGTGCAGTAGAGATCGTCCCCAACCACGAGTCTGTTCGAGAGCATCTTCTGCAGCGCTGCGAACATGCCAAAATCCTCCTCGTGGAACGGGTCCTCGAGATAGTATATGTTGTACTGCCTCGCCAGGTCAGCCACGTGTTGAAGCTGTTCTTCAGGACTCATCCTCCTCTTCATGTTCCTGTATACGTAGCTCTTCCCGTCCCAGAAAGAGGAAGCGGCAAAATCCACTCCCAGCCTCACGTTCCAGTCCGCGGCTATGTCCGCGAGGAAGCTGAGCGCCTTCAACTCGTCAAGGTCGCACATCCATGCGTTCTCTATGTTCCTTCCAAGAAGAATCTTCTTCTTTTCCAGCTCTTCCCCGATCACCTTCCATATCTCGATGACGGTATTCATCGCCTCCTCCGGGTCCTTTGCTCTGTGGGGGAGAACCATGAACTCCTGCCAGGCAGGCTTCCCTCCGTGAAGTCCGCCTCCGATCACGTTGGAGAGCGGGTATGGGAAATACACCTTGGACTTGGGACCCTCCATCCTCCAGAGCTCGCCGTCGCTCCCTGCGCGCGCGATCGCGATCGAAAAAGCGAGAGCCATGTCCGCTCCCAGGCGGGAAAAGTCGTCGGTCCCGTCGGTCTGCATGATCATCCTGTCCGCGGTTATCCAGTCGGTCTCGTCCAGGCCGATGATGTTGTTCACGAAGGTGGGAAACAGCTCGAAGTTCTTCTTGAAATCGATCTTCCGGGCTTCATGCGCGCCCTTGGAAGCTCCGGCAGGCACCGAGGCAGAGAAGAAGCCTTTCAGCGTCCACACCTTCGCCTTGAGCCCGGGATCGCCCCGGGCGTTGTAGTGCGGGTAGAGCTTCGCGTTCCGTATCATATAATGAATTTGGCTTTCTGGGATAATAAACCGCCCGGGAGGCGGAAGCCAGTTCATCAATTTATAAGATTTTCATTCCAAACCTATTTATGCTCACATTCAGATACAGAACGATAGGCGGAAAGCCTGCAACTCCAGGTCATGTAGCTTATTTAGATCAACTACTCTACTTTTACGATTTGTTCCAAATGCAACTATCCCCGACCATCTCGATATGCCCGGAGGATAACAGGTTTTTGCGCATTGAAATAAACCCACCCGATTACGTGCGGTTCCGGGATACGTTCGAAACGGCCCCCTGGGAAACAGAAGCCCGGGAGAGATTTCTGGACTTAATTAAAGATTGGGGATACTCTGGGATTGAGGAGCAAAAGAATTTTGACGGTGTCCTGGTGTGGAGACCGGTCTCTGACGCAGTGACGAAACAGCATGAAAAACCGTCATGCCGCGCATGATGGGATATAAATCATTGTAGGTCTGAACCGCCCGGGAGAGATACACTGCCTGCCCGCACTGCTTATAAGATTTTTACTCAAGCTTTATTCATGCGGAGCTTCAAATATCAAAGATATGACGGCCTGCCTGTGTTAAAGCATGACCGCAGGGATCTGGAGCTTGAATTAAGATCACGGCTGAAAATCATGGCATCCGTGAAACCCGACGCCAATGAGGCATTTTTCTATGTTGCCATAAAAAGCAAAGACTTTGATGCATGTGGGTTTATCAGTTTTATGAAAAGCGTTGAATACAGGCGGATAAAATATTGAAATCACTCGGCAGACTCGCGTCTAAACCGATATGAAAACAGAATTACCCGCACTTCTTCTGCTTCTTTATGTCTATCGGCACGACGCCGATCTCCCATTCCATCTTCGCGATCTTGAACGGGTCGGTCACGCCCTTTGGTATCTTCACGAGAACCGGTGCTCCCTGAGCGATCTGCAGCGCCCTCGTAGAAACTATCCTCGCCATCTCGTACCTAGTGTATTTCCTCGCTTCCATATTACCATCCTCATCCTATGTACCTTAGCTCCTCTCCTCCGCTCGGGGGATTCTGCCCCGCCGGCGCCTTGCTTATGTCCATGAGCGCTCTTTTCTGAAGAGCTTCCACTTTCTTTATGAAGTCCTCCATCTCCTTGACCTTCTTCTCGAGCTTCTTCATGTCAAGCTTGAGCTTGAGGATCTTCGTGACTATGTCAAGCACCTCTTCGGCAGCCTTCGGGTCCGTGACTATCGGGAAGCCCGCCGTCTGGCCCAGGAGGCAGAGCCCATCTTTGTCCCTCTCCTTCCAGAGCCCGAGCAGAAGTCCCGCAGCGCCAACTATGTATCCGACCTTCTCCCCGGCCTTGAAGTCTATCTTGTATTCCTTGTATCTGTCCATAAGCTTTTTATCGGTTACGGCGCCTATGACCTTGTTCTTGGCCTCGGCCTCTCCGGTTGCGAGCCCGCCTATGGTCAGAATCTCCTTCACGCCTATGGTCTCGGCGAAATCCAGTATCTTCTCCACGACGTCATAGTGTCCTTGAGGTGTCAGTGACTGACAGTCTCCCACAAGGAAGACCATGTCACGCTGTCCCTTGCCCTTGGCCTTGCAGTAGTAGAACTCATTCTTAAGCAGTTTCACCTGGTAATTGTCCTGGAGCATCACGAAAGGGAAGAACCATTCGGAATAAAGCTCGGCAAACTTTTTGGCCTTCAGCTCTTCCACGAGGTAGCCCACGGCCACGCGGCCGATGTTCCCCACTCCAGGAAGCCCCTCTACGAGTATGGCATCCTTTAGTTTAATCTTCTCAAAAACCTTTATCGTGGTCATAACCAGAATCACTTAATATTTCTCCTGAGTCTATTTATACTTTATATCGCTTTTAAATACCTGTTTTAATATTGTTTGTATAAATACGACGCATACATGGTATGCGTCATTTGTAGAATCTGCCCCTGTAGTCTAGTAAGCCTTTTTCAGGAAAGCGGAAGCCTGCTGGAAAGAGCTTGGATAAACCGGTCAAGGACTCCGGCCTCTCGAGCCGGTGACCCGGGTTCGAATCCCGGCGGGGGCGTTTATTTATTTTTAACTTTTATATTGAAACCTCAAATTGGCGTTTAAATTCATCCAAATTAAATTTCTCCCAATCAATCCCCTTTCTCCTTTCGTCATCAATAAGATTTGTAAATCTTTTAATAATTTGTTTAATGTTTATAACGATTTTTTGATAGTTTTCGATTAATTTAGTTTTTCTGTAATCAATATCCAAATTTCTTAACTCATCCGGATATCTTGATGGAGATTCATGGACGCATGTTATTACCGATAAAGGCATAATTAGATATCCAAAATCAAAACTAACTTTTAAAAAATTCTCTATATCTCTGTAAGACTTCAATTCCCTTACAATTTTCTTTGTCTCCTCTTCAGACAAAGATTTAGCAATTTTTTTCATAATCTTCTTGTGTATTTTTAGAAACTCTGGAATATCGTTATCCATTTTCAAAATTTCTTTTTTATCTAAGCATTTCAAACGTTCTGAATATACATTTATATTAGACTGAACTCCAAAAAAATTAACAATTTTATCAATATTACGCATCTCAAGAAGTTTTATATAAATTTTATTTGGTAAATGCCCTATCTCCGATCTCAAATCATTTTCTTTGAATAAACCAAGATAAAGAGCATAAGATTTGGCCAATTTTTCAAGAGTTTGTTGAAGTTGATAAACAGCATTATTAAAATTACTGGAATCGTAACTCCTTATGCTCACTTCTATATCGTCTTTCGCTGTTTGAATCCATTCCATTATTACTTTAAATGATTCTTCCTCAGTTGCCGTCTCTGAATTTAATAAAAAATCATATATTTCATCATTTTTTCCAAAAAACTTTTTTTATATTTTGGTTTGTCTGATAGAAGATCTAAAACAATATTATTGAAAAATTCTTTGTTTTTATTTACAATTTCAAAAACTTCCCTTCTCTTTTCTAATCCATTAATTTTCATTTTTAAGATATGTTTTAGAGTAATAAAGCTTGAATTCTAAAAGTGCTCCCTCATCCTTTCGAAGAAGCCCTTGGTGGTCTTTATCTCCTCTCCTGATTCCTTTGCGAAATCCCTGATCATCTCCTTCTGCTTCTGGCTGAGCTTCTCCGGAACCTTGACCACGACCTTGACCAGCTGATCGCCCCTCTTGCCCGTGTGGACGTCGGGCATGCCCTGGCCGCGCAGGCGGAATACTGTGTGACTCTGCGTGCCCGCGGGGATCCTGATCACTGCCTTGCCGCTGATGGTCGGGACCTGGAGCTCCCCTCCGAATATGGCATGGCTCAGGCTGATCTCGGTCTTGCAGAAAAGGTCGTTGTCGCGCCTCTCGAAAATGTCATGAGGCTTCACGTGGATGACCACGTACAGATCGCCTGACTCGCCTCCCCTGCGGCCTGGCTCTCCCTGGCCGGATATCCTCAGGTATGAATCGTCGTCTATGCCTCTGGGTATTTTTATCTCTATCTTCTTCGTGGCCTTGATCCGGCCCCTGCCATCACAATCCTCGCACTTCTTCTCTATTATCTTTCCCATGCCCCCGCACCTGTCGCACGGGCCGGAAGTCATGAACTGGATGAACGCGGTCTTCTGTACCTTCCTGACGTGGCCCGAGCCGCCGCATTGCTGGCACGTCTTGATGAAGCCCGGCTTCGCCCCGGTCCCCTTGCACGACTTGCACTCTGAGTGCCCGGGAACCTCTATCTTCATTGCCATGCCTTTGAATGAATCCTCAAGCGAGATCTCCATCTCGTATTTCAGGTCGGCCCCTTCTTCTGGTTCTCGCTGCCTGCTTCTACCACTTCCCATTCCCGAGAATACGTCGAAGATGTCTCCGAAACCGAAATCCCTGAACAGGTCGTCGAAGTTCTGTGCGCGTGACCCTGAGAACTCGCCGTGGCGGAAGGCCGACTGGCCGTACTGGTCATACTGGCTGCGCTTCTCCGGGTCTGAGAGGACCTGGAACGCCTCGTTTATCTCCTTGAATTTGTCTTCGGATTCCTTGCCCGCGATGTCCGGGTGGTATTTTCTCGCGAGGTGGCGGAACGCCTTTTTTATCTCCTCCTGGCTCGCGTCCCTTCCGACTTCCAGTATCTTGTAGTAATCCTTCTCGGCCATAGGGAAAGTATGTCAAAGAGAATATAAAAATTAGGCGTGCCCTAATACGACATGAACATTATGCTGCATCTCGTCATCTTGTCGTAGAAGCTGAGGTCATGCGAGTCCCGCTTCCTCTCGAACATGATCAGCCTCAGGCCCTCCCAGAAGAAGAACCAGCCCCCCGGCTCGAGCAGCACGAAAAGGAAGTTTGTCATCAGGCTCTCCTTGCTGCCGTAAAGCATTATGTATGAGGCGGCAAGCATTGCAAGCACGCCGAACATGCAGAACATTATCCCCTGGTTCATCGTTTTTCTTGATTCCCGGTGAAGCCTCCTGTGATGCTTCCCGAAGTGGTCGAGAAGGCGGCTTCTTATGAGCATCTCCTTCCTCTGGTCCCTTTTTTTCTTCGGGATCAGGAAGCGCAGCTCCAGCCCGCCTGATGGCTTGTCCCTGCTGGCGTTCTTTGCCTCGTGGAGAAAGTCACCCGAAAGCGCGCGTTCCGAGTATGGGCGCGAATCGAAGTCCGAGAATATGTCTTCATAATCCTCGAGCCAGAGGCTTATCTGCGAGCTTTTCATCAGCTCGCGCTTCTCATTTTCACCCATCTTTCTGGTTTCCGATCCTGCTTCCATGATATTATAATGGGAGAACCCGCACATTAAGTTTTCTTCGTGTCAACCGATTTCAAGATGAGATTTAAACAGGATAAGGCAATTATAAATATGAAGCTTTTCGACAGGGGGTTCAGGGACATGTTCCTGTCACAGATCGTCTCCCTGATAGGCGGGCTCGCTGCAGGCATCATACTCGCCATTTATACCGATAACATATTTCTCATACCGGGCATATTCATCATACTTCCGGGATTCCTGGAGATGAGGGGGAACATAAGCGGGTCATTCGCCTCCCGCCTGAGCTCCGGGCTTTTCCTCGGGGTGATAGACCCGAAGAGGACCGATACGAAGCTGGTCAGGGGGAACGTGGTGGCATCCTTCTTCCTTGCGGTTGCCGTTTCGCTGAGCCTAGGGTTGCTTGCTTTCTTCTTCAACTGGTTCGTGTTCGGGATATTCATGCTGGAGATAGTCCTGCTTCCCGTGGTCGCGGCGGTGATAGCCAACCTCATAGAGGTCCCGCTGACACTGTTTGCAACGTTCTATCTCTTCAGGAAGGGTCACGACCCGAACAACATAATGGGGCCGTTCATCACATCGACCGGTGACATAACGAGCATAGTATCGCTTCTGCTTGCGATGGTTGCCATGGTAGGGTTCATATGAAAAACAATAAGAAAGAAAACGGGCACATGAGGAGGCACGTGGAGAGGATAAAGGCCGTGCAGAAACACCTGCAAAGCCTCACCGGCGTCAGAAGGAAAAAACATCACCCGCTCATACACCATGTGCACAAGAAATACGGGATTTCGAAGAAGACGCTGTTCTACGTGAAAGAGTACGGCCCGAAGGCGAACGTACCGGGAACCATAGTCAGGGAGAGCATAAAGATAATGCTGTTCGCCTCGATTATAAGCTCATTCGGGGGGCTCTCGCTCGAGCAGATAAAGATGTCGTTCATATCCATAATCCCGCTTATCATACTCCTTCCGGCGCTAAACGACATGATAGGGGATTATGGCATAATAATATCATCGAGGTTCTCCACGATGCTGCACGAGGGGGTTGCCTACAGCAGATGGTGGAGAATCCCGGAACTCAGGAGATTGTTTTTTCAGGTATTCATCCTGTCCCTTATAACGGCGGCCATCGGCTCCTCGATAGCCCTGGCCACATCATGGGTTTCCGGATATGCCGTAAACGGGGCGCTGGTCTATAAAATATTCTTCATAAGCATGCTGGACACGGTCGTCTTGGTGAGCGTGTTGTTCCTCGTCTCAGTGTTTGCTGGGATCTACTTCTTCAGGAAGGAGGAAGACCCGAACAACTTCCTTATCCCGATCACGACCTCGTTGGCGGACTTCGGGAACATGATAATACTTTCGCTGCTTGTTATATTGCTGTTCTAAAAACAGGCTGGATAAAGAAATAGCAGTACAAGCTTAATAAGTTTTCCGCGGATCGCGCTCCAGAAAGCTTTATATTTAACTTGCCGTTAATGATATTATAAAAATTTAAAGGAGGCGGGCGGGATGGTATTCAAGAAAAAGAAAAAGGTTGTAGAAGAAGAGGATGAGTAAAACAATAAAAATGATTCTTTTTTTCATTTTCATTTTATTTTTCTGCATCTGTTCTTTGCTTATAAAATCTTCAGGAATGATATAATCATGTCAGAAGATGCTTACCACGCATACAAGGGCGTGAAATTCAGAGTCGAGTTTTTGGGGAGGGCACCGCCTTCCGACAGGAGGGTTGAGGAGCTCAAGAGATGGTGCAGGATTTTTGCCGAGAAGAATCTCGCCCCGCCTTACGAGGGCGGCTCCTACGGCAATCTGAGTTTTAGAATGAGTAGTGGCTCCGATTCTTTCATAATAACCGGATCAAAGATTGGCCTGAAAGACTCGCTCACGAACGACTGTTTCGTCAGGATTGAGAAGATAGACATGAAAAATGGAGTCGTTCATGCCGAAGGTTCCCGCGAGCCTTCTTCCGAGAGCATGGTGCATTATGCCATTTATCAGCACAGGCCGGAGGTGAACGCGATATTCCACGGCCACTGCGCGGAGATAACTGCATGCACCTCGAGGCTTGGGATACCGGAAACGTGCAGAGAGGAGCCTTACGGCACGATACAGCTTGTTGAAAGAGTGGTAGAGATAGTGAACGATGGAGACTTCTTCCAGATGAAGAACCACGGATTCGTTTCCCTCGGGAAAACCATGGACGCGGCCGGCGACCTGACTCTGGAGAAACTGAAGATGTGCAGGAAATAAAAATTATCTTTACTTCTCTTCGCTGTCTTCATCTTCCACTTTGTATTCCGCATCGACCACGTTCTCATCCTTGGGTTTTTTCTTTTTGGGGCTTTTACCTTTCTCTGCATGCTCATGGTCTTGGCCGCCCTCTTCCTCTCCGGTCTCCTGTTCAGTGTGCTCAGCCTGCCTTTTTGCAGCCTCCTGGTAGATGGAGGCGCCGGCTTCCTGTATGATACGTGACAAACTCTCCGACTCCTGCTTTATCTTTTCCATGTCATTGGTTTCCATAGCGTCTTTCGCGGATTTCAGGGCGGACCCGATCTTTTCCTTGTGATGCTTGTCCAGTTTGTCGCCGATCTCTGCGAGGGTCTTCTCGGTCGAGTAGATCATGCTGTCGGCGCTGTTCCTGATCTCGACCTCTTCTTTTGCCCTCTTATCCTCCTCCTCGTGCTCACTGGCCTCCTTCACCATCTTCTCCACCTCTTTCTCCGAGAGCTTTGTCGAGGCGGTGATGGCCATCTTCTGCTCCTTTCCCGTGCCGAGATCTTTAGCAGAAACGTTGAGTATCCCGTTCGCATCTATGTCGAACGTTACCTCTATCTGAGGTATGCCGCGCGGTGCAGGCGGTATGCCTACGAGGTTGAAGTTGGCGAGGCTCGCGTTGTCCTTTGCCATTGGTCTTTCCCCCTGCAGGACGTGTATGGTCACTGCAGTCTGTCCGTCTGCTGCCGTGGAGAATGTCTGGCTCTTCTTAGTCGGTATGGTCGTATTCCTCTGTATGAGCGGTGTCATAACGCCTCCCAAGGTCTCGATTCCGAGCGTCAGCGGCGTGACGTCAAGGAGCACTATATCCTTTATCTCCCCGGCGAGTATGGCGGCCTGTATCGCGGCTCCGGCAGCGACGCACTCCATCGGGTCGATTCCATGTTCCACCTTACTCTCCATGAATGTCTCCACGAATTTACGTATCACCGGCATCCTTGTCGGTCCGCCGACCATTATGATCTTATCCACGTGCTTCTTCTCCAGCTTCGCGTCCTTTACGGCCTGCTCCATGGGATGGCGGCATTTCTCTATTATCGGTTCTATCAATTTTTCCAGCATTGCGCGCGTGAGCTTCATGCTAAGATGCTTCGGCCCGCTGCTGGTAGCCGTTACATAGGGCAGGTTTATGTCCGTCTCTAGGACCGTTGAAAGCTCTATCTTGGCCTTCTCCGCTGCCTCGCGGATCCTCGGCATCGCGACGTCGTCGTCATCAAGGTTCGCGCCCTCCTTCTTCCTGAACTCGGAGACGATCCACTTTATTATCGCCTCGTCCATGTCGGTCCCGCCGAGGCTCGTGTCGCCTGAGGTAGCCAGAACGGTGAACGTGCCTTCAGAGAACTCCATTATGGTCACGTCGAGCGTCCCGCCGCCGAAATCGAATACCATTATCTTCTGCTCCTCCTTTTTGTCGAGCCCGTATGCCATTGATGCTGCAGTCGGTTCGTTCACAAGCCTCACGACCTCGAGTCCCGCGATTCTCCCGGCATCCTTTGTCGCCGTCCTCTGGTTGTCGTTGAAGTATGCGGGCACGGTTATCACGGCCTTCTTCACATCCTCGCCAAGGAAGGCCTCTGCATCGCGCTTTATCTTCTGAAGCAGGAAAGCAGAGATCTGCTGCGGCGTGTAGTCCTTGCCGTGGATGCTGTATTTGTGGCTGGTCCCCATCTTCCTCTTGGCGGCCATCACGGTGCCTTCGGGGTTCGAAACGGCCTGCCTCCTTGCCGGCTCTCCGACCAGAAGATGACCCTCTTTCGTGAACGCGACGACGGACGGGAACGCCTTCCCGTATGCGGTAACGCCCTCGGCAGATGGTATTATCACGGGCCTTCCGCCCATCATGACCGCGGCCTCGCTGTTCGAGGTCCCAAGGTCAATGCCTATGATCTTCTCCTTCCTCATTTTTTCAACCATTAACATCCCTCCTTTTGTTTTGCGCCCGACACCTTCACCTTTGAGTGGCGCAGCACCTTTGAATTGAGCATGTAGCCTTTCTGCAGCTCTTCTAAAACCACACCTTCCTCCTTTTCCGAGTCCTGCTTCAGCAGCACCTCGTGATAATAGGGGTCGAACCTTTTCCCGTGGGCCTCTATCGGCTTCAGCCCAGCCTTCTCCAGTATGCTGACGAGCTTCTTATGAAGAAGATTCAGCCCTTCCCTGTCCTTCTCATCGTGAGCGGCCTTCAGCGCCATCTCGAGGTCGTCCAGCAGCGGGAGGAGGTTTTTTATCAGCTCCCCGTTGGCCTGGCGGATGACGTTCTCCCTCTCCCGCTCGAAGTTCTTGCGGTAGTTCTCGAAATCCGCCTGCATGCGCTTCAGCTGGTCGAGACGGCTCTCGGCGAGCTTCGTCTTCTCCCCGATCTCCGCGCTCAGCCTCGAGATTTCACTGTGATCAGCCTCATTCTTTTCCCCGGCCTTTGCGCCCTTCTCCTTTTTCATATCCAATCACATGTAAGCCTGAAATATAAATCCTGCTCTCTGACCTAATCTCAGGCTGTTATTCATGACCTGAGGGTTTTTCATATCCAATATTATTAGAAAATTAAGGTTATTTTTATTTCTTTCCTCAGACTCCGCGACAGTAAGGTTTTTAAATACTCTCGGCAATAAATAAAATCAGCCATAGAGAAAAAGGTAAAAACTGATTCTTATGGAAGAAAAAAAGATTGAGAACTTAAAGACGGGAACAACGACCCTCGGCATAGTCTGCCCTGACGGCGTCGTTCTTGCTGCAGAGAAGAAGGCCACGATGGGATATCTTGTCGCGAGCAAGTTCACGAGGAAGATAGTCAAGCTGGACGACCACGTGGCGATGACGATAGCCGGCAGCGTGGGCGATGCCCAGGCCCTCGAGAGGTACATAAAGGCAGAGATTAACCTTTACCAGCTCGAGGAGGGCATGAAGATGAGCATAAGCGCCGTGGCGACGCTTGTGGCCAACATACTCTACAGCAGGTCATATTATCCATATTACGTGCAGCTTCTTGTTGGCGGGTATGATGACGCCCCGAGATTGTTCTCATTCGACCCGTCCGGCTCCGTGCTGGAGGAAAAGGAATATTTCTCGACAGGCTCAGGCTCTGTCATGGCGCTCGGCGTGCTGGAGGACAGCTTCAGGAAGGGGATGAACGTCGAGGCGGCGAAGAAGTTGGCTTTGAGAGCGGTAAAGGCTGCCATAGAGAGGGACATAGCCTCCGGAGGGAGCGGGATAGACGTAGTGGTGATAGACGGGAGTGGCATCCACGAGATAACCGAGGACCAGAAAAAGGAACTTTCGAAGTGATGACGATATCATAATCTCGTTTAATTTTAAAATTTAAAACGAAACAGGGATTCTAGTGAGCGATATACTAAAGGAACTACAGAAGAATTTGCCGGTCAATGCAAAGATAACTGAGGTCAAGTTCGAGGGCCCGGAGATCGTGCTCTACACGAAGAACAAGACCTTCTTCAAGAGCAACGAGGCCGTCATAAGGGAAATCGTTTCCAGCCTTAAGAAAAGGATAGAGGTCAGGCCGGACCTGACCATAACGATGGACCAGGAGGAGACCAAGAAGAAGATAGAGGAGATAGTCCCGAAGGAGGCCGGAATAAAGGCAATCTACTTCGAGCCGGAGCTCGGCAAGGTCGTCATAGAATCACAGAAGCCCGGCATGGTCATAGGAAAGGGCGGGGAGACCTACAAGCAGATAAAGAACGAGACATTCTGGCTCCCGAAGATAGAGCGCGCCCCTGCCATCGAGAGCCCGATAGTGAGGGCAGTAAGAAATCTTTTACATACGGAGATGGACTACAGGAAGAAGTTCCTGAACAACATCGGGCAGAAGATAAACACGAAATCCACCCTGGAGCTGGACAAGAACGACAGGTGGGTGAGACTGTCCTGCCTGGGTTCATTCAGGGAAGTTGGTCGCAGCTGCATGCTCGTCGAGACTCCCGAATCCAACATAATGCTCGACTGCGGCGTCAGCCCGGCATCCGACAGTTACCCGTACCTGAACGTCCCGGACTTCAACATAGAGAAGCTTGACGCAGTCATACTCAGCCACCCGCACATAGACCACTGCGGCTACATACCGTGGCTTTACGAGAACGGATACAAGGGTCCGCTCTACTGCACCGCCCCTGCGAGAGACCTGATGGTGCTGCTCTGCCTCGATTACGTGGACATAGCCCACAAGGAAGGGAAGAAAGTTCCCTATTCCAAGAGGAGCATAGAGAACGTGGTGAAGCACACTATAGCACTAGACTACGGCGAGGTTTCTGATTTAACTCCGGACATCAGGCTTACGCTTCAGCCCGCGGGCCACATTCTCGGTTCTGCTCTCACCCACTTGCACATAGGCGAGGGGCTGCACAACATCCTGTATACAGGAGACATGAGGCTTAACCCGTCAAAGCTTTTCGACGGGGCATACACCGACTTCACGAGAGTTGAGACGCTGATAATGGAATCAACGTACGGAGGCCAGGCAGACGTCACCCAGACCAGAGCGGAAGCAGAGGCGAAGCTCATGGCCGTCATAAACAAAACCATGGAAGAGGGCGGCAAGGTGCTGATACCCTCGTTCGCCGTGGAGAGGGGCCAGGAGATAATGTGCATTTTGGCTTCAAACAACTTCCAGTACCCGGTTTACATGGAAGGCATGGTGTGGGATGCCACCGCGATACACACGGCATACCCCGAATATCTTTCGAGATTCGTCCAGAAGCAGATATTCCACTTCGGGAACAACCCGTTCCTTTCCGAAATATTCCACAGAGTGGCTCCCAAAGAGAGGAACAGCGTCATAGACAAGGCGGAGCCTGCGGTGGTGATCGCCACGTCCGGCATGCTGGTGGGCGGCCCTGCCATAGAATACTTCAAGGCATTCGCAGCGGACAAGAAGAATACCATACTTTTCGTCAGCTACCAGGCCGAGGGCTCCATGGGAAGAAGGGTCCAGAAAGGGTGGCGCGAGATACCGCTCAGGTCAGAGGACGGCAAGACCAGGACGATGGAGATAAAGATGAACGTCGAGACGATAGAGGCCCTTTCGGGCCACTCGGACAGGAACCAACTAGTGAACTTCGTCCACAAGCTCCGATGTAAGCCTGAGCGCGTCATTGTAAATCACGGAGAGCCGCACAAGTCCATGGAACTCGCCAGGGACCTGCACAAGTACTTCAATCTCGAGAGCACGGCGCCGAAGAACCTCGAAGTGGTCAGGCTGAAATAGGCGTGAAACCCCATTTCAGCATAAGTTTAATTCCTTTGTAAGCTTCTCAAAAAAGTTTATGATATATTTGTAATCCGCTTCAGCAATCTTTTTGCTTTCAGGCAGCGTCAGGCTCTCCCATCTCTTTTTGGATGCCGGTATGACCTCTTCCAGTTTCAGTCTCCCCTGATTTATAGAAAGTATGTGCTTATAGACACCGACAACGCCGAAGGAATCAATCCTGTCGACGTCATTCAAAATCTTGGATTCGATGAGCTTCCTTTTTTCACGCGGAAAATCATAATCATGCTGGGCGATTGCTTCCAGCACCATCGGCATTTTTTGCTTTGGAAACCCGTGTTTTTTAAGGATGGGTTCTGCCAGCTCCGCCGATTTTTCCCCGTGGACGATGAGGCCGTGATGCCTTCCAAGGTCATGCAGCATGACTGCAGCGACCATTATTTCCATGTCGCCATCAAGTTTCTCGCACAGGGTTTTGCATTTTTCCCATACTCTTAATATGTGGTCAGTCTTGTGGGAAAGGGATACGTCAGGCGCTTTTTTAAGATATTTCTCTTCCTCGTCCAGCAGGACTTTGTACCATTTTTCCCAGCTCATGGAATATTATTGAATTGACCATTAATATTTCCTTTTTGCATGAATCCCGATAAATGAATCAGAGCAACAGATAACAAAAACTAAAATAAGCGCCGAAGCGCAAATAAAAATAAGTGATTTTTACCTTTCGAGCCTTGCCACTTCCGGAGCCAGAATGAGCCAATCCTGCTCCACGCCGACTATGTCGCCGTTCTGCGCAAGCACGGTCTTCTTCAGCTTCTCGACCGCCCTCTTCAGCTCGCCAAGATCCTTGTCCTTCAGATCCTTTATCTTGAGGAAAACGAGAGAACCGTTCCTCACTGACCTAAGGACCCTCTCGGTGTCGGAAAAATCCATGAGCTTGTCTATCGTTATGCCGATCTTTCCGGACGCGCTTGTACCGTCCATACCGACCTCGACGAATTCCTCCCTGGGCATGTCGCTGTCTCTGACCTCACCCACTATGCTCTTTCTCAGCTTGTTCAAAACCATTTGGACCCCTCCTAATCATTTAATATTGCCGCAAACCATTACGCGTCTCAATAATAAAATATGTGCGCTTAAGACTTAAAAGCATTATACCAGAACACAATGAAAAAAAACAAAACACTTCCCGGATTTTATTTCTTGTTGAGCTCCTCGAGCTTTGACACGACGTCCCATATCTTTGTGCGGGCATAAAGCGAGAGGTTGGGGTCGTTCGTTGAGTCGTCCAGGACAGAGACGATAGTCGAGAGCTTCACGTCGTCATTTTCTGTGGAGCTCTTCATCTCGTTCATGCTGTCTTCTATGGCTCCCTTTATGTTCCTCGGAACCCCTCTGTCCGCGAGGACCTCCTCGAGCAGTGAGAACGCTTCGTTTATCTTTGCCATAATTCAACCTCTTTCCTATTTGCCTGCCATGAGCTTTTCCCTCAGCTCCTCTATCTTTTCCTTTATCCTCTCTTCCTGCTTCTCGGCCGACTTGAGCCTCACGCCGTCGAACTCTTCCTTTTCCCTCAGCTCCTTGGCGGCCGACTCCATGCCCGTCCTTATCAGTATCGGGCCGGCGATCTTAAAAACAGTCTTTTCCCCGCTCTTCTCCATCTCTTCGAGCGCCTTCTTTATCTCGTTGAGTTCAAGCATGAGCGCCGTCTTCTGCGCCATCACTCCCTGCATCTGCTGCTGGTATATCTGCGCTTGGGTCAGCATGTCCTCAAGCTGTTTCGAGCTCATATCCAAACCTCCGCTTACCTGCACTTCACGGCCTTCAGCACGGGAGGCCTCTTTTTCTCGAGTATCCTGTACCCGCAGTACGGGCAGATTACCTTCTTTGCCTTTTCCAGCTCTATGTCAACATTCTTCCCGCAGTTTATGCACTTGTACATGAACAACACCCCTAGACATCATACGCCCTGCCGGCAAGCTTGAACCCGCACTTTTTGCAGACCCATATCCCCACAGCCTCCCTTTTGAGGCTCGGTTTGACGCAGTTCGGGCAGATATGCTTGGCCTTCTGCACGGATTCGATATTCACTATCTTCTGTTTTATCCCCTTTCCGTACCTCGATCCGTATCTTCCGGATGAGCCGACCTTTTTCGTCCTTCCCATATCAATCCTCTCGAGTTGTTAATATCATTGTATGGAACCAACATTTATAAATTACTACCAGCCTAGCTTAACGGTTATATTTGTTAATTGAACCAAGTCCTCAGGGCTTCTCCCTGAGGCGGTTTCTCTCGGCGCACATTAAATTTCTGATCTTGCAGTCTTATTCCTTTATGGAATGGTGCTTTAGGTGTTTGCGCAGCTCCTTCCCCTTCCTGAGCGAGAGCTCCATGGCCTTCTCGAATTCCTCCATGCTCAGGTCGGAGCTGCCGCCTTTCTGGATAGCGCACACGTTCCCCTCGCTGTTGGTCGAGATGGTGATCCTGCATGACATGGCATCCTCTTCCTCCACGTCAGGGTCCACCACAAGGTGGCCGTTTATCTTCGCGAGCGTTATCGGTATCGGCACGTCCTTTAGCGGAAGCGACTCGCTGGTCTTCTCCTCGTATATGATCTTCCCGTCTTCGTCCAGCTTGGGCATCCTCGTATTTATCAGGGCGGCTATCGCAGCGAGCCCGGATGCGTCTATCAGATTCCCCGCGTGGTTCAGCGGCTGTATGTCAACGAATACCATCCAGACCTTCTCGCCCTTCTTTATGCACAGCTTTTCGGTGTCGATCGCATGGGACTCGCGGATGCCACGGTCGACAATCCTTGCAAGCTCTATCGCGATCTCTCCCGGCGGTCCGGTCTCGAAATCAGGGTGCGCCATCGGAGACAATTCCGCGCCCACCATGAGCACGCCCTCGTTGGGTGTGTCAGGGAAAGGCGTTCCCACGGCCAGCTTAACGCCGACCAGCACCTTGGTATCGCCCATCGTTACGGTTGCGGATCCCTCGGCCTGCTCTATCGGGTTGTTCTCGACAACGACCTTCCTGAATTCATCCAGGCTGCGGTTGTCCATCCTCTTCTTGTTCGAGACAAGACTGAAAATGTACTGTTTTTGCACGTTCATTCCAAGACCTCCTTTGACCATCTCTCGAGCAGCGCCTTCCTCTGAAGGTCGTAAAGCTTCTCGCAGCCCTTTATGGCCAGGTTTATGACTCCTTTCACGTCCGCAGGAGGCATGTTTCCGTCCATCTGCATCAGTGTGAGCTTCTTCAGCCTCGGCATGTAGGCAATCGGAAGGTCGCAGTCAGTCTCTTCCTCCTCTTTGCCCATCAGGTCAAGCGCATAGTGTCCGTTCAGCTTTCCCGCTGCCACCGAGGTCACCAGATCCCTCATCTGTATCCCCGCGTCCGCCAGCGCAAGGCTTGCGGCGTTTATGCCGGCTGTCCTCGTCCCTGCGTTTGCCTGTATTATTACAATATACACATCTATGACAGTCCTCGGGAAATCCTCAAGGAACAGTGCAGGTTCGAGACACTCTCTCGTAACCTTGGATATCTCCGTGCTCCTTCTGTTCGGACCGGGCCTTACCCTGTCGCTCGTCGAGAACGGTGCCATCGTGTAGATGCAATTAAGCACGGCTCTCTCGTTGTTCTGCAAATGTTTGGGATGCAGCTCCCTCGGGCCGTAAACAGCTGCCAGGGCCCTGGTCTTTCCAAGAGACACAAGCGCAGAGCCGTTGGCGTTCTTAAGAACACCAACTTTCATCTCTATCGGCCTGATGTCATGGAAATCCCTTCCATCCATCCTTTTTCCTTCACTCATACATTCACCTCTTAAGTAATCATTTCCTGGACAGCATCTTTTCGATGTGGTCCGTAAGCCCCTCTACGTGGGACTTCTTCTCTATCTCATTTATTGCGTTCGCGGCGAGCTCCTCGTTCTCTCCCTGCAGCCATATGAGGCCGTTCTGTCCGACGGATATCATGCAGCCCGTCTTGTCCTTTATCAGGTTTATCATGCTGCCCTGCTTGCCTATCAGTCTCGGCACCTTCACCGGGCTTATGCTGAGTATCCTTCCTCCGGTGAACTTGCGCGTCTTCGGGGCCTGCATGGATATGTGTATGCTCTTTGCCGGGCTCACGAGCAATATCTTCCCGTATATGACGTCGCCCTTCCTGTATATCTTGGCCATGTCCGTCTTCGCCGGGTCTATGAACTCAGCTACTCCCGAAAGGGGCAGGAATGCCTGGTAAGGCGAGTTTATGTCGATCACCCATCCGGCATGCTGGACCTCTGCCACCTCTCCTATCACCATGTCCCCAACCTCGGGAACGTACATGCCTGAAAGAGGCACAACCTCTATGACATGCCCCTTGAAGTGGGCGAGGCCCAGTCTCTTCGAAATTATCGAGTTTCCTTCCCTGAAGCAGTTCCTTCCGGGCAGGTATTCCATGCTCTCTATTATACTGTCTCCCGGGAGAACCACGGTTTTGTCCTTCTTCTCAAAGTTCTCGTCATTTTCCATATCTTCATTCATATCATCACCAACTTTTAAACATGCTTAACCACTTCACTAGGTCTTCGACCCAGTGCAATTTCTCCTGGCCTTTTATTAACGGTTAATGGTTTATTAAGCTTTATTCATGTCATTTAGATTTTATATTCTTTTATTATCTTGACCTGGACGCGGCCACTTGTCAGATTGTTCAGTTTCTCGTATATGTCCCCCTGCATTCCCGCGGGGATCTCTATTACCGCGATCCACGAGTCCGAGGTCCACTCATCCTTCTTTACCGCCGCGATCTCGCGGAGGACCGAACTCGCCTTCCCGGCGTACTCTATGGGAATCCTTATTGCAACTTCCACCCTCTCGAGCGATATGGGCAGTATGGCCTGTATCTTATCGAGCACGGCGCTGATCTGGTCCTTTGCCGGCTTGAAGGTGTCTATCTGAACACGAGCCTCTTTCATCGCGTTCATTATCCTCTGCGGAGGGTGGGGAAGCTTCGTTTTCGGGTCGATCCCCTGCCTGCTTATTATGCTCGCTATCTCCTTCTTCTTATCCTCCAGCATCCTGTTCCTCTGCTCTGTGGTAAGCTGGATCTCGCCTTCCTTTATTATCTCCCCGGCGATCCTGAATACGTCCGAGGTGCCGAAAGCAGTCTGCAGCTCTTTCGAGGTGTGCCTGTCCCCTTTCTTGCTGTCCTTGAAAACGTCGTTGACCGCAAGCACGTTCTCGATGCTGTACTGCGCGCCCTTCTTCATCTCAAGCGCCTTGTCCGGGTCTACGAGTATCTCGAAAAGCATCTTGTTCTTCGTCAGCCTTGCTATCACAGCGTTTTCAACAGAAACCATACACGACCACCAGCTGAAAATGGCTTAAGCGAACTTGCCTATTTCCTTCCCTGAACACATGTCGAATTTGCCCCTGGTTATCACAGCAAGCTCTATGTTCTCCTTGCCTATGTTCTCGCCGGTCTTCAGGGCGTTCACGACCACCTTTATGGCATCGTTCATGGCCATGCCGTCTTTGTAGTTGGATTTCAGGTATTTCTTGGCCTTGTCCGCTCCCTTTCCAATGGCCTGTGCCTTCCATTCCAGCATGGTCCCCGACGGGTCCGTCTCGAAAAGCCTGCCGCCTGATTTGTCGACCCCGCCTATGAGCAGTCCCACGCCGTAAGGCCTCAGCCCTGCGTACTGCGTAACCATGTGCTGCTGGTCTGCAAGGTGCTTGGTTATCGTCTTCACCGAGATAGGCTCGCCGTATGTTATGCTGTTTATCTGGGCCCTCACCCTCGCCATCTCGACAAGGTTCCTTGCATCGGCGAGAAGGCCGGCGCTCACAACGCCAACGTGCTTGTCGATCGGGAATATCTTCTTGTATGCCGTTTCGACACTCAGCGGCGTAGAGCTCTTCGTAGCTCCGAGCACCACCACGCCCTGTGCTGAAACCCCTACTGCGGTGCTGCCCCTCTTCACTGCCTGCCTTGCGTACTCTACCTGCAGGAGCCTTCCGTCAGGCGAAAAGACGACTATGGTCCTGTCGTAAGCCATGTAGTTTTGTGCCATTGCCTGTTGCATAAAGCCACCTTATGTATGCGCCACGTAAGCGCAAAAGTTTCCTTATCCCCCATCTTTTATAACTATAATAGGATGATGGGATATAAAAACGTTCCCCAGAATCCCCAAAAAACCGTTTTTGGAGGAAAACAAAAAGCGGCCGGGCCTTTTCCCGGCCTTAAACGTATCTTGATCTCTCTCACTGCGGGCAGTACCTGGCATAAGGCTTCAACCACGTGTAGGTCTGGAAGCACACATCCACGTAATTGTGGTTCTTGACGCATTCATTGTAGCATTGCATGCTCGTCATCGCTGGCTTGCAGCTGCTGCCGGCACAGCCCCACATGCAGTTCTTGTTCGTTGACCACTCGTTGTGGACACACTGTTGTAGTATGCTCCCGCTGCACTGGTACGAACCCTCCTCGCAATGGAACGGCACGCACTGGTGGCTGGAACACACTTCGCCTCCTGGGCAGACAGGGCTCTTGTACTGCTGTTCAATACAGCACTCGTAAGGGCACGCAGGCTTGTCATACCACGTCCAGAAGTCGGCAAACCCCTTCCACTGCCTCATCCAGTAGAACACGTTCTGCAGGCCGAACACCTTGTCCCAGAGCCATCCCTGGAACCCGGTCTCGTTCACGTACAGGTGGGATTTAAGCCACACGGTCTCGTTCCAGAGCTTCATTGTGCTGTTATCCGACATGTTCTCCTGCATCCAGAACACCTTGTCCCAGAGCCACTCGAACTGCGGCTCCTTGTCCTTTATGTAGAGCCCTTCCCGCAGCGTCTGCACGGTCTTCTCGACCTCCCTGAGCCTTCCTATGTCGTTCTCCACAGGCCAGCGCATCTTGATCAGCCAGATGTTCCCGTCTATCCTCTCCGTGCCATCGTTGCTCCTTTCTGAAGTGATGAACAGGAACGTGGTTCCCGTGTCCTCGAATACCTCGGGCCAGAAGTCCCACCAGTAGTCAGAGTCGTCGTATCCGCCTTTGGTCACGAGCGTTGCTGGCGTCCACATTGTCCCGTCGGACGAGGAAACGTACTGTATCCACTGGCTGTTCAGATCATTATCGTATGGTCCCCAGTAGAGCCGGTACACACCGTTACTGTGCTGGTAAAGCACAGGGTCGTAATCGCCCCATATCGGATGCTCCTCGCTGTTGGCGATCTCCATCGGTTCAGTCCACTCCGCTCCGTTGAATACAAGCCGATAGACACCGTTGCCGCCATGGATCACCACGACGTTTATGTCATCGTTCCCGTCCACGAAGGCCTTGGGTATGCTGCCGTCACCGTCCAGAGCTTCAGGCTCAGACCATGTCGCTCCGTCATTATTGGTGGTGACATAGCTCGTGCCGCTGTCGCTGTAGAAAACCCATATAACCCCGCTGCTGTCCTCCAGCGCATCTATCTGGCCGCCTGTCACCGGGCTGTCTTCATACTTTATCGCCACAGGCTCAGACCATGTCGCTCCGTCGTCGGATGATATGTAATAATATATGCTCTGGTCAGTCCCGCTAGAGCCTGAAGATACGAAGACCCATATCTTTCCGTCCCCGTCCTGAAGGGCGGCAACCACTCTCTGGGTGAATCCGGTTATGGACTGCGACATTAGTGTTTCGGAAGACCACATGTTTCCTCCGTCGCCCGAGGTCATGTAATAGATATCATATGTCGCAGCATCACAGCTCCAGCCGACGTCGCACCCGACACCCGTTTCCGTCCCGTCAATCGCGCGGGCGAAGAACAGCCAGTATGTGCCGTCATTCGCCTTGAAGAAGCTCGGGTCCCTGTCGTAGCGCGGGCTGTCAGTCAGCCTCTCGGGCGCGGCCATCTCGTGCAGCACGCCCTGCGCAGCCGCAAATCCGGAGAAACAAACGCCAATCGTAGCTGCTGTAGTCACTAATATAACTAAAACTAAAAACAATCTTTTCATCGACACCCCCTGATTAAAGGGTCCCGGAAAGGTTTAAAAAACCATATTGTGCCAGGTTGTTCCAGAATGTGCCAGAATTCGCGGAAACAGGTCAGTCCTGCAGTGCACGAACGAAATAATCGAGGGTCTTTTCTGACACGGATCTGACGGAGTCGAATCTCGTGTATATGACAGTCTTATCTACCCATCGCTCGCTTCCTTTCGGGAGTCTCATGCCCGCCTCCATCAGGGAAAGCAGTTTCCTGCCTCTTCCTTTCAGGTCTTCCATAAAATTAAAAAAAGTGGGATAATCCCGGAATACAGCAGTTTCTGGTTTGTTTTCTGATGTCTGCGGACCCAGGAATACGAACCCGTTCGCGCCTTCTATCAATCCGTCATAAGGAAAGACTATTCTGGTTCTGAATTCCGTGCCATAATTTGGTCTTGAAGTCTCGGATACGAGGGCGAAACCAAATCCTTTGTTATGATGATTGAACGTATACAGCAGATTCTTACGGCTCCCGGTCATCATGATAAAATGAAGACAAATTTTTTAAATGGATGTAGCCATGAATTTTTCTTTATAAATTTCCGAACAATTAAATAATAATAAAAGCGATGCATACGATTGCATGCTTGATAAATAGTATGGATTTGTCTGGGGGTTGATTCATATGAAGGTGCTTATTCCGCTTGCTGAGGGCTTTGACGAGATGGAGGCCATCACGACGGCCAATGTCCTGCGAAGGGCAGGGATTGAGGTCACGCTTGCAGGCGTGCCCGGGACCATAGTCCAGGGCGCGAGGAAGATAAAGGTGATTGCCGACAAGAACATAGAGGATGTGGAATCCGAGGATTTTGACGCGATCGTCCTGCCTGGGGGCAATCCCGGTTACATAAACCTCTCCAAGTCGAAGAGGGTCACGAAGATGATCACCGACATGAACGAGAGAGGGAAGCTGGTGGCTGCGATCTGCGGGTCGCCGTCAATCCTTGCGAAGCTCGGCATTCTCGATAACAAGAGGGCGACCATCTATCCTGGAATGGAGAGGGAGCTGCCCAAACCGAGAACGGGCAAGGTGATCGTCGACGGGAACATAATAACCTCGCAGGGTCCGGGGACGGCCGTGGACTTCGCCCTTGAGATCATCACGAAGCTGCAGAGCAAGTTCAAGGCGGACGACATGAGAGAACAGCTGGTCTACCAGTAGGCCGGCATTATTTTTATTCTTTCATTTCAGAATAAGCGATACTCCAGTCATCTCTTTCGGCTTTTTTACGCCCATCACATCGAGAACCGTGGGCGCTATGTCGGCGATGGTGCCGCCCTTTCGGAGCTTCGCGGACTTCAGTTTTTTGTCCTCCGTCACAAGGATGAACGGCACATCGTTCGCCGTGTGGTAGGTGTTTGGTGTCCCGTCCGGCTCCAGCATGACCTCCGCGTTGCCGTGATCTGCTGTGACCAGAACGGCCCATCCTTTTTCGAGAGCCGCTGCGCAGACTTCGCCGACGCCCTGATCAACCGTCTCCACGCCTTCCACTGCCTTGTCCACCTTTCCTGTGTGGCCGATTATGTCGGGGTTGTTGAAGTTGATGAGGATGAAATCACAGTTGCCTTTTTCTATTTTTTTCACCGCCTCCAGGGCGATCTCCGCGGTCTTCATCTTTGGCTTGAGGTCATATGTAGGGATCTTGTCTGAGGGGATAAGCAATCTATCTTCCCCTTTGAACGGGGTTTCCCGCATCCCGCTGAATATGGTGGTGACGTATATCCACTTCTCGGTCTCGGTCACCCTGAACTGGCGGAGACCCAATTTGCTCAGAGTCTCGCCGAGCGTCATCTCCGGATAGACCTTCTCGAATGCATATGGAGCTTTCAGCGTGTCGTAGTATTTGAAAGTGGCGACGTAATGCACGTTCGGTTTCGGCCCGCGCGGGAAATATTTGAAGCTCTCTTCAGTGAACGCCTGGCTTATCTCTATCGCGCGGTCGTTCCTGAAGTTCAGCCATATGAAAGCGTCATTGTCCCTGACGGGAGCCACGGGTTTGCCGTCCCTCCCGACTATCACCGTGGGCTTGATGAATTCATCAGATTCCTGGAAATTCTCCCCGTTCTTTCCCGCCTCTTTCGCCCTTCCGTAAGCCCTTTGTATGGCTTCGCGGGCGGACCTCGCGCTGAACATCCCGCGACCGTGCACCATGGCGTTGTATCCGACCTCGACCCGCTCCCACCTGTGGTCGCGGTCCATTATCCAGTATCTCCCCATCACCGTGGCGATCGTCCCGATCCCGAATTTTTTCATAACGCCCTCGAGCCTTTCCAGGTAATTCAGCGTCTCGTGAGGGGCGGTGTCCCTGCCGTCCGAGAAGTAGTGTATCGCCAGCTTTTTGATCCCGTGCTGTGCGGCCATCTCTATCATGGAGTGGGCCTCCATGTCGTAGCCGTGCACGCCTTTGTCCGACATAAGGCATGAGAAGTGGAGTGTCGAATCATGTTTTTTCACGTGCTCGATCGCTCCGAGGTATGCCTTGTTCCTGAAAAAAGAGCGGTCTGCAATAGAACTCGCAATGATCCCCTGTGGCAGGAAGACCTTCCGCCCGGCGCCTATTATGAAGTGGCCTGTCTCCGAGCTTCCCTGGTGGCCTTTCCACAGGCCGATGCTCTCTCCGCCCGCGCCGAGTTCCGTGTAAGGATATTGCTTTGACAACCTGTCGAAATTAGGCTTCCTCGCGAGGCTTATCGCGTTGCCCTTACCGGGCTTGGCGATGCCCCACCCGTCCATTATCAGGATAACCGCAGGCCTCACTTTCATAGGTTTGATCACACCTTCCTGAAATCCTTACCCGCGAATTTCACGCTGCTGTCTGCCTCCTCTATCCTCATCAACCTGTTGTACTTGCAAACCCTTTCGCTCCTGGAGGTCGCGCCGAACTTGCACTGCCCGGTTCCCATGCCCACGACGAGGTCCGCTATGAACGTGTCCTCGGTCTCCGCGCTCCTGTGGCTCACCACGGACGTCAGCCCGTGCTTTTTGGCAAGGTTTATCGCGTCTATGGTTTCAGTGACGGTCCCGATCTGGTTGACCTTTATCAGCACTGAGTTGATCGCTCCCATGTTTATCGCCTTCTCCATCCTCTTGATGCTGGTCACGGTGAGGTCATCCCCCATTATCTGGATCTTTCTCCCCAGCCTTTTGTTGAGCCAGACCCATCCTTCCCAGTCATCTTCTGCTAGTCCGTCTTCTATTGAGATTATGGGATATTTCCCTTCAAGGGATGCATACCATTCAGCCATCCCTTTCGAGTCGAGCGCTCTTCCATCCACTTTCAGGCTGTATTTTCCGGAGCTGAAGAATTCCGAGGCTGCACCGTCTATGGCTATGAGGACGTCTTCCCCGGGCTTGTATCCCGCCAGCTTTATCCCCTGGACTATTACCTCCAGCACCTTTTCGTTGCTCCCGAGGCTCGGTCCGTATGCGCCTTCAAACCCTACGTTTATGCTCTCCCCGCGGCTCTTCAGGATGCTCCCTATGGCCTGGTATATCTCCGACCCGACCCTTATCGCCTCGCGGAAGCTCTTTGCCTTGTATGGCATCACCATGAATTCCTGCAGGTCAGAGCTCTTGTCGGCATGCTTCCCTCCCTCAAGAACGAGAACCTGCGGCACCGGAAGCAGGATTCTTGAGTTACCGCCAAGCTCCGCTATGTGCTGGTAAAGAGGCACCCCATCCGCAGCTGCGCCGGCTTTGCAGACTGCCATCGAGACGGCCAGTATGGCGTTGGCCCCGAAGCTTTTCTTGTTCTCCGTCCCGTCGGCCTTTATCATTGATTCATCAACATCTCTTTGTTTCGTGCAGTCGAGACCAACCACAATTTTGGCTATCTTCGTATTCACGTTATCGACGGCCTTCAGCACGCCTTTGCCGTGGTATCTTGATTTGTCGCCATCCCTCAGCTCTAGCGCCTCGTAAGTCCCTGTGGACGCCCCGCTCGGGACCATGGCCTTGAACACGCCCTTATCCGTGGTCACATCAGCCTCGACCGTTGGATTCCCGCGGGAATCCAGAACCTCCCTTGCAAACACTTTCTGTATAGCCGACATACATTCATCACCTCTTACCCAATTAACAATATTACAGAATCTTATAGAATCTAATTTGCCCGCGCATGAATAAAAAAGAGAGTTTTCCAAACCGTTTTTTGACGATGTATTCTTTTTAAATCCGGCTTTTCATGTATATCATCAAACCCGGGCGGGCTCAGCCCGCACCTGGATATAAAAAATAAAAGAGGGATGAAAAATGACAGAGAACGAAGTTAAGAACAGTATTAAGAAGATCATAGTTCCCGATACTTCTGTCCTGATAAACAGGAAGCTTTCCGAACTTGTGGAGAGCGGGGAACTCGACAAATCGAAGATAATCGTGCCGGCTTTTGTTATTGACGAACTGCAGGCACAGGCATCGCGCGGCAAGGACGTCGGATTCCGCGGGCTTGATGAGATAAAGGTCCTGAGGAAGCTGTGCGCGGATAAAGGAATAAAGATAACCTTCGACGGAAGGAGACCGACCCTTGACGAGATAAACCTCGCCAAGAAGGGCAGGATAGACGCGCTCATACGCGATTTCGCGGTGAAAGAAGACGCCACGCTGCTGACATCTGATTATGTTCAGGCTCTCGTCGGAGAGGCAGAAGGGGTCTCAATCTGGTACATACCGGTAGAGGTGAGCGATTCTCCGATACAGATAGAGAACTTCTTTGACGCGAACACGCAATCCGTGCACCTTAAGGTAGGCGTCCGCCCGTATGCGAAGAAGGGCGTTCCTGGGAGCGTCGAGGTTGTTTATCTGAGAGACAATCCTGTCGAGGACAGCGAGATGAAGACCATAACCTACGAGATACTTTCAAAGACCCACAAGGACCCGAACTCCTTCATGGAGATAGGGAGGCCGAACTCCCCTGCAATGGTGGTGCAGATGGGGAAATACAGGATCGCCATAACAAGGCCTCCTTTCTCGTCCGCCCCTGAAATCACGGCCGTCAGGCCCATAAAGAAGATGCGTCTCGAGGAATACGAGCTGAACGAGGAGATAAAGGGGATGATACTTTCCGGGACGAAAGGGATATTGATTTCAGGCCCGCCGGGCTCGGGGAAATCGACGTTCGCAGCGAGCGTCGCGGATTTCCTGTCGGAGAAGAGGAAGATAGTCAAGACATTCGAGCAGCCGAGGGACCTTCAGGTCGGACCAGAGGTAACGCAGTATGGCCCTCTGGACGGGGACTGGGAGAAAACGGCCGATATTCTGCTTCTGGTGAGGCCGGATTACACGATCTTTGACGAGCTGAGAAGGAGCAAGGATTTCAAGGTGTTTTCCGACATGAGGCTCGCGGGGGTCGGGATGATTGGAGTGATACACTCGACTGAACCGGTCTCGGCAATACAGCGCTTCATAGGAAGGATAGAGCTGGGTATCATACCCAATGTCATAGACACGGTGATCTACATACAGGCCGGAAGGATAGAGAAGATGTATTCCGTCTCGCTCACGGTCAAGGTCCCCACGGGAATGAAAGAAGAGGATTTAGCCAGGCCCGTGGTTGAGATCCGCGATTTCGAGACGAAAAAGCTCGAATACGAAATCTACACCTTCGGCGAGGAGAATGTCGTCATACCGACACACAAAAAGGACACCCACAGCCCGATAAACAAGCTTGCCATAAAGACGATTAAAGACAAACTGTCGTACTGGGACCCTGACATGGAAGTCGATGTCCTCTCTGAAAACAGGATAGCGGTCAAGGTCAGGAAGGACGTCGTCCCGAAGATGATAGGCAGGCAGGGGAAGACCATAGAAGAGATAGAGAACAAGCTGGGCATAAAGATCACGGTTGAGCCCAAGGAAAAGACCTTCAAGAACCAGGTGGACCATTACTTCCAGGAGAGCGGCGCATACTTCAACATAGGCGTGACCGACAGGCGCCTGAGGAACACAAATGTAGATCTCTACGATGGCGACGAGTTCCTGTTCTCAGCAATCGTCGGGAACAAGGGCACGATAAAGGTCAAGAAGCACTCGGAACAGGGAAAAACTGTCCTCCGCGCGCTGGCAAAGAAGACGCTGAGAGTGATGGGATAGCTCAGAAGTCTTTAACATTGTAGAAACTGTACAATGATTCCACGACTGCTCTTTGCGTTGCATCACCCGGGTGAGCTTCTACTGCGTATTCTCCGCATAACTTGTAGGCTCTTATCCCGTGCCCGGATGTGAGATGTTTTGCAAAGTTCTGGATCCTCTCATCAAACCATCCGTCAGTCCTCAATACCATTGGCATATAATCACCTCTCCTGTAAACATGTCGCGTAGAACACGTAATTGGTTGTCATCATTTAAATACTTTACGAACTCCAGAACCAGAAAAAAACGGGACGTTCGGAGAGAAGAACGATCACTCAACCAGTTTTATCGTTATCGTTATCATCCTGTCAGAAGCTTCCTCAGCCGTGTCTGCCACTGACATGATCCTGTACACGAGCTCCCAGAGCATGTAGGACTCCGTGCAATCCTTGGAGAATATCTCCTTCCCGAGGTTCTTTGCAACCTCCCTCGCCAGCTCTCTCTCGTTCTCCACTGCCTGGGTCGCGGCTATTATGTTCTTGGACTCCGGCCCTATGTGGTCTATTATGTACTTCAGCCTCTCCACGGTGCGCAGGCTCTTCTTTGAGAGGTCCACGAGCTGCGAGCCCATCCCCTTCTGGAGCTTTATCCTCCTGAAGGACATCCAGAAAGAGGCTTTTTCCGCCTGGTCCGCGATGTTGTCTATAGACTCGGACAGGTTGAAATAGTCCTCCCGGGAAAATGGCAGGAACCCTTCGGTATACAGCTGCCGCTGCATGAGCCTTCTTATGTCGTCCGCCTCCTGCTCGTATTCCGAGCAGTTCTCCAGCTCCCTGCCCAGGACCTTCCAGTTCCCTTCGGAAAACGCCTTTACTGCCTTGTCGAGAGAAACAACTGACATATGGACGTTCTCCATGAGCTTCAGAAGGTTTTCGAGTATGTCTTTTTCCTTCCCTGTCGTGAAAGGCGGCATCCAGAATCTCATCCAACAACCCCATTTATCATATGTTTACTCTACTAAAATATTAGTCGCGCGATTAAAAAATACTATATGCTGGACATTGCGCTATACCTGTGCCTGATTCTGGCCTTCATAGTCGGGGCGAACAGCGTCATGGGGTCTTTGGGCACTTCATACGGATCCAAGATCCTCTCCATGCGCAAGACGCTGCTCCTCATAATAATATTCAGCCTTTTGGGCGTGTTCGTTTTCGGCCACCTGCTCATGCGCACCGTGAGCACCGGGATAGCGTTCATAGCGGACCCCTTCCCCATAGCGCTTTCCGTGGTTGTCGTCTCCTTCGTCATCCTTATCTTCAAAATACCTGCCTCCATAACCCAGATCGTTCTTGGATGCCTTCTTGGCTCGGCACTGGCGAACAGCACGTCTATCGCGTGGCAGAGCTTCTCCGTGATTCTCCTCTCGCTCATGGCATCCCCGCTGATATGCATAATGCTTTCCGGGGTGTTTTACACCACCTATATGAGGTTCATGGTTGGGAGGAAGGTTCCGGAAAGGATGCGCATCTCGATGAACAAATTTTTCGTATGTTCCCAGATAGCCATAGGCTGCTGCCTCGCCGCGGCGATAGGGGCCAATGACGTGGGCGTCGTCATGGGCCTGGTCTTCGGATTCGAACCGCTCCTTCTGCTTGAGCTGATTGGCGGCATGGGGATAGCGATCGGCATACTGGTATTCGGCAGGCAGATAATCAGGCACGTCTCGCGCGGCCTCGTCGCCCTCACCCCGGACAAAGGCTTTTTTGCCCAGCTCGCGGGGCTGGTCACGCTGGTCATATTCCTCTCGTTCTCGATACCCGTGCCCCCGAACACCGTGATGGTCGGGTCGCTCATCGGCATAGGCCTCGCCACGAAGAATATCAACAAGCGCATGACGTTCGACATTCTCGCCCTCTGGGCGATCACCCTCCCGATATCGGTTTTCACCGGGTTCGCGATAGAGATGCTGGTATAGCCACTCTCAGACGCAAGGTATGAGGGATTTCCAGGCCCGTTTCATCTTTTATTTCTTCCGAACCTAAAGCTAAACATGAATGGCTCTCCTGACGGATGCACCGGATGCGAGCATTACGTTAGCCATAGCAGCGTGCACGGCCCCAATTATGGAAAAGGCCTGCGACAGATGCCTGACCTTAAAGTGTATGGTTCCGGTGAGGGCGATCTCGCTGCTTATGGTGGAAGCGTAGGATTCATTAAAACAGATTATTCCAGCCTCGCTTACTCCGGCCGCAGCGGTTTATCTGATTTCAGGCGAATTAATGGTTTTGACATCCCGGGAGAGGACGGGACGGATGATCTAGGGACGTTCGCCCCGTGGCTCAGGGAAGGCGTTGGAAAGAAGAGATCCAGCATACTGCGAATAGGAGGGTGCTATTTCCTGCTCGGGACACCCGGCTCAAATTCAGAAAAAGACAGACCAAGAATAGAACAATATTCAGGCATGCGCCTGGTTTACGGGGACACACCCGGATACAAGAAGCCATTCGATGCAGAGTTCCAGAGGTTCAGTAATGCTGATTTTCAGGAAGAATCAAACGTGAAATTTGACGGTGTAATCGATTCCGTGGAAGGAAACAGGAGAGCGATGAAAGCAGCCGCGAGCGGGATGGCAATGCAGGCTGCAGGCATGGCCGCGGTAGCGGGCATGAGAAACTAGGTCACCCCATGTTCATCCCAAATTGTTTCGCCATGCGGGCGAACGGGCCGCGCTTGAAGGCCTTGCCCCCGCCGGCCATCTTGAGCATCTTCTTGACCTGCTTGTAATACTTGAGCAGTTCTCTGACATCTTCCGGCTTGGTCCCTGACCCTTTGGCGATCCTGCTGATCCTCGACGGGGTTATTTCGTCAGGGTCATCCTTCTCCTTCTGGGTCATGCTGTCTATTATGAACTTCCACCTCTTCATCTTGTCCTCCTGCACGTCCATGAAATTCTCGGGAAGCTTCTTCATCATCCCCGAGGATGAAAGCCCGGGGATCATGTCCATCACCTTCGAGAGCGAGCCCATCTTCTGCAGGGAGCCTATCTGCTCGTAGAACTCGACTAGGGTAAACTTCCCGTCCATTATCTTCTGCGCAGTCTTCTCCGCTCCCGCCTCTTTGGCCTTCTCGAGCAGCCCCTGGATGTCGCCATAGCCTATGAGCCTTCCGAGGAATCTCTTCGGGTCATACTCTTCGAGATCTTCTGGCTTCTCGCCCACCCCTATGAACTTGACCTTGCTACCGGAAACGGACGCGGCTGCGAGAGCACCTCCACCTTTTGCGGTGCCGTCGAGCTTGGATATTATGATTCCCGTGATTCCCACGAGCTTGTTGAACTCCTCTGCCTGTCTCCTGGCCGCCTGGCCTATGTCCGCAGGCAGGACAAGTATCACCTCGTCCGGCTTTATGATGCTGCCCATCTCTTTGAGTTCTCGTGCAAGCTCGCCGTCCAGCGCATCCCTCCCGGCAGAATCGAATATCACCACGTCTTCCCTGGCCTTTTTCACGGCCTCACGGGCAATATCCTCCGGCTTCTTACCTTCCGTGTGCACAGGCACATCCAGCTTCTTACCGAGCTGCTCAAGCTGTTCGCGTGCAGCCGGCCTGTGGGTGTCGCAGGCGACTAAACCTACGGTCATTCCTCTCACCTTGAACCAGCGGGCAAGCTTGCCGGCTGTGGTCGTTTTCCCGGAGCCGAAAAGGCCTATAAGCAGAATCCTCTGTTTCTTCAGCTCAAGCCTGCCTGTCTCCTTCCCGAGCAGGCCTGCCATCTCGTCATAAAGAACCCGTATGAAATGCTCCTTGAGCGTCAGGCCGGTGGGTATCTTCTCTTTCAATACATCTTCCTTTATCCTCTTGGAGATCTCGAAGACCATTTTGACGTCTACGTCAGCCTGTATGAGCGTCCTCTGCAGGTCGCGGATAACGGCCTCCACGGCCTCACGATCAAGCACGCCAAGTCCCGCTATCCTTCTGAAGGTGTCCTTCAGGCCCGCGCTCAGCTTGTCCAGTACCATATCAAACCACTTTGCGCCCATAGGGCGCCCACATAGCGATATGTAATGATTGATACTTTTTATATATAAAACGGCTCAAAAAAGCGTCCCAGAATATGCACCGAAAGCTTTATATACCTCCTATACAACAATATATCACTAATAAGTGATAACAGTTAATAATTTAAATATAGTGGAGATATATAGGGTGTAAGGTGACTCATGATGAAAAAAGGATATAAAGCACTTGGATGGAGTGGCGTTCTTTTAGCTTCTGGTCTAACATCATACCTGATAAATAAACATATTAAAGCAGAGACCAGTGCCGCACAGAGCTACCTCATGTCAAGCCCATTAAGAGAAGTGCCTATGGGCATGTATTTTGAGGGAATGAACCAGGGAAAGGACGGAAAGCCCTTTGAATACTCGGGCGACGCCACACACTCAGGGGCGATAACCCCCAATGATATTCTCGACGCAGAGCTTGCCAAAGGAATACCCGGAGACATCGATAAGTATCGCTTCAGGAAGGTGGCCGAAAATGTCATCATGAGATTAAATCCGGATCTTGCAGGCATGGACTACCCGATAGGCATGGGAAAAAGAATCTTTTTCCCGGACATAGACGGAAGGGATGGAATCAATGGCCTGGCATCATCCTCATTAAGAATAAAAGCCGGAGACTACCTGAAAGGGATTGACCGGATAGAGAAAAGAGGCCGGGAGGATATTAACACGGATAAAGAAAAATACCTGGACAGCCTCAGGGGAAATCCCCATATAATGAAGAAACTGAATAAGCCGGGTAAACACGGACACATGTAAGCAATTTTCATTTTTGTTTTAAGACAACATACAATGCAGAGCCGTATTTTATTCGGCTCTCGGGTGAAAGCCCCTTTATTCTTATTCTGCGTGCACCGGTTTTTGCCGGTGTGCGCACCAAATTCACCGGTTAACTGTTTACTCACTTCAGCTTTCCATTAATTGGTTGAAAACCAGAGATTAGTTTTTAGTCTTCTCCAGCTCGAACGAGGCCTCGCCCCTGTTCTTCGTGATCTCTTCCACGATCTCTTCGGCTACCGACTCCACCTTGGCCTTGATCTCCCTGAAGTTCTTGCTGGTGCCCGACAGGGCGTATTTGGGCGCGGAGACGTAGCGGACCTCAAGGCCGCTGTCCCTCGCTTTCTTCAGGGCGCGCTTTATGATCTCCACCCCCTCCGGGTCGTAGGAGACCAGGTTGAGCACGCCTTTTATCTCGAAGGTCTTCTCGCTGTAGTTCTTCTTCGCGACTTCTATTATCGCGTCGGCCCAGCTCTTCGGGACGCCTTTGTTCCTGAGCAGATCCTCGTTCCTGAAGGCCATGTCGAAGGTTTTTGTGTAAGACCCGAACTCTTCCTTGAGAAGCATGCCTATCTCATTCTTTGCCTGTTCGAGCGTCTTCCCGATGGACTTGGCGGCCATCTCCAGAAGCTTTTCAGACCTGGTTTCCCTCTTGAACTCGTTGAGCTTTCGCTGCGCCTCCTCGGGCCTGACCCTCTTCACGGACAGCTCTATGTGGTCTGGGTATGAGTTCATCACCCTGCAGACCACGTACTGGCTCTCCTTAAGGAACTCCTTTATGTTCCTGACCCAGCGGGAGGCAACTTCAGAAACATGTATGAATCCCGTGGTGTTGTATTCGATAATGTCGGCCACGGCAGAATTGGGGTTTATGGTCTTTATCCTGCAGATTACAAGCTCGTCTCTTCTAGGCAGCATATTGTAAGAACCCACGCACACACCTACGCTACAGCGACTATCGTTGTGTTTATCCTTGCCTTCCCTCCGGTCGGCTCGGCAAGCACCTCTCCGCAGACGAGGCACTTTACTATGGTTGAAGGCTTCTCGAATATTACCTGCTCGTTCTTGCATTTCTTGCACTTTACCTTTAGGAATTTTGACGCCATAATCATCACACAAGCTCGAATTTTCTCGCGCGGAAGCCCCTCTTGGTATGCTGTTTTCCGCAATCCTTGCACTTCAGGCGAAGATCGACTTTCTTGGTCGGCTTGCCCTCCCCCTTCGGATTGGGCCTCGGGAACGATCCGTATCCCTTCATCTTTCTGTCGAACCTTCTCTGCGACTGTGACTGGGGATGGGCAGAGCTCCTTCCCTTCCTCTTCGACTGCTTTATCGTGTGCTCCGTATGCTTCCTGCACGTCGGGCAATATGTGTTCACGATCTTCGGGAATTTCATAGTTGCACCATCACATGGATTATTCTATAATTACGTTATAAGTTTAAATAGCTTTTGAGTGAGCCTTTTTCAATAAAAGGCTCAATCGAAAAAGTAGCCACCGTCGGCGTTACTTAATGACGCATACATCGGTATGCGTCTGTCGTTGTTTCCTACGCTCGCTCCTGGCTTACACTGTCTGAATCTTTTCCAGGAGCGGCTCCCGGTTATGCTCCCCCTGGCCCGACCGAAACCTTTATATTTCTTCACTAGTCAATAACAACTATGACTTTGTTATTTTCCCACTGGGGGAAGGCATTCTGGATACTCTTCGTGCTCACTGCCGCCTCTCTTCTGGCGGCGGGAATGATGATCAGCATATTTCCCATTGACGTATTTTTCTGGGTCATGCTCGTTATCCTGGGCACAGGCAAGCTGTCCGAGGAGCATTCGGGCAGGAAGCTCATGCGCTACCAGGATGACATCTACAAGAAGATGCACCAGATATCCAAGCAGCTGGAGCAGACGTATGACCTCGCCAACCGCGGGCTGAGCAAGGCGGACCACAGGTTCTTCAGGATATCCACCACGAGCTCTGCGATGAAGAAGGAAATCCAGAAGGACGCGGACAAGAGGTACCGAGAGCTCGTGAGGAAGATAATAGAGGTCGAGAACAAGATGAACAGGCTCGGAAAGGTGATATCCGAGAAGCAGAGGCCCATATACAGGCCTGTCATAACTGGCAGCTCGTTCGAGGAGCTTGTTGTCGGCGTGGTCAAGCGCATACCTGAGGGGAGCGTGACCACATACAACGAGATATCAAAGCTCCTCGGTAAGCCGAGGTCGGCGCAGATAGTGGGCCAGATACTCAAGAAGCCCAGATACAGCGACCTCCCGCTCCACAGGGTCGTGAGATCAGACGGCTATGTCGGCAGCTATGGCTCCATGACCGAGCACGAAGTGATCGTGAGGAAGAACCTGCTCAAGAAGGAAGGCGTCGACGTCAGAAAGGACCGCGTTGCAGACATGAAGCAGTTCATGATAACGTTTTCTTAATCAGGTGCTTTGAGATGATGTGGTTTTTTGAAAAGCTTAGCGGGATTGGCACCGATGATGGATATTTCGGCGTAAGGACTTTCCGTATTTTTGAGAACGGCTACAGGCTGATCCCGGAGCCGGACCACAAAGGAATACCGGTAGAAGCGCCGGCCAGAATTGCGTTCAGGTACACGACGTTAAGGACGAAAGAGTAAACAGCTTTCCTTATCCATTCTCTCTAATCCAGCAGCCCCTTCTCCTTGATTATCACAGGAGAGCCTCCGGCGTGCCACGAGAACCTCGGCCTGACCTGCATTGGGTATATCCTCTCCGAATTGTCGTCGAGGATGATCGCGGCTCCCTTCTCCTTCGGGAGCTTGTTTATGTATTCCTGGATGTCCTCCATCATGTAGGTCTGCATTATCGATCTGAGGGCTTCCAGGTCTGCTTTCGAGGTAAGCTTGTGCGAGAGTATGATATCAGACTGGGAGAGCGCATCCGGGTGCAGCTTATCCGGCCTCTGGGTGATCATCAGTATGGATATCCCCGGCTCCCTGCCCTCCTTTATCAGGGTTAGGAGCGGCTCGCTCGCCACCGTGGAGCCGTCGTTGGGCACGAACTGGTGCGCCTCGTCTATCATCACCCATATCATCGGCATGGTCTTCCTGTATTGTCCGGTGATCTTCCCGTATTCCTCCGCCTTCCTGGCCTCGAGCCTCTCCTGGAATATCCTCCTTGACAGAATGGCGACCACCATGGACCTCACGGACCAGCTCTCGGAAAGCCTCATGTAATGGGAGACGTCAAGCACGGAGACCCTTCCCGGAACGAGGATATCATCCACATTCGTCCCCTCTTTCTCGAAGAGCCCCCAGCTGTCCGCCGCCATGAGCCTGCTCTTCAGCGCCGTGCGCACCCCGGCCTTGGAATCCGTGTCCTTCTCCAGAATCCTGATTATGTCCCCGATAGAGTATGAATTGCCGCAAGTCTCCCTGACCTGCTTTATGAGCCGCTCGAGAAGTATGCCATGGTCGTCCAGTGCGGAGAAGCCGAAGGTCGTTATCCAGTCCGCTGCAGACATGTCGCCCGCCGCTAGGGAAAAGGGTGCGTTCACCGAAACCCCTGCCTCCCTGTAGTTCTCCACTGAAGGTTTGGGTACAAATAACATTATGTTCATCCCTTCGGGCTTCATATTCCACTCCTTGAGCCTCTCCATCTCGTTCTCGTTGGGTATGCTCATGGACCAGTAGATGCCCATGGTGTCGATAAGAAGGACGCAGATGTTCTGCCTTATCTCGTCCGGGAGCTTGTATATCTCCTCAGCAACAACGCCAGCGCTGTAGCTCTTGCCCGACCCCCTCTTGCCGCAGACGAGTATGACGTGAGGCCTCGAAAGGTCGAGGAAAATGGGATTGGTCAGGTGGGCGTCCTCGCCCGTTCCGACTATGTGCTTGCCTATGAAGCCGGTGCCGCTCTCGCCGTATTTCTGGAGGTCCTTGATGTCCCTCCCCATTATGATCTTCTCGGCCATGATAAGATTTGGGTGCGTAGCGATAAATATGTTAAACTGTGGCCATGCTTAGTTTTATAAAATTTTCCTTCAATTATTCTGAATGGCGACATTCAATGCAGGCGGATTGCAGAAGGCTTATGATTTTCTGAAGACAAATGGCTACATCGTGGCGGGAGATGATATGCAGATACTGCCCGAGAGCCTGCCGAAAGACTATCCTCCGGTACCAGTCCATGGCAGGTTTGCTCATCTGGGGAATGTGACCATGCACGGAGAGGTTCGCGTGCCGGAATATGACATGGGCAATCCCGTACTGAACGCATGCAGGGACAGGCTCATGGAACGGCTTCAGACCGTGAAGATGTGAATAGCTCAACCCCTCTGCGTTTCCCGCATCCTGCCAAGCTTTTATTTATATTTCCTGCATCCAAATAATTTCAGAGATGGTCTGATGGGCGTTTTCGAGGAACTCGTGAACAACAAGGAAGAGCTTATAGTCAAACTGCTTAAGATCCTTGAAGGAAAGGAGGCCTCCACGAAGCTGAATCTCGATAACATAGAGTTCATGGTGGGGAACAACAAGGTCAGGATCAACGGCACGGTCAACGTGACCGTCACCCCGCAGAAGGGCGGGAAGAAGTCTAAGAAGTAGCCGGGGCTGGATTCTCATGGGAATGGAAATCATTTCGGAGATAATGAAAACGATAGCCGGCAGGATGCATTTCATGGTCTTTCTCGGGAACAAGCCCGCCGCGGACATCGAGATAAACGACAAGGAAATCACGGTGACCATAAAGAATCCCGTTGCCGCGCTAGAGCTGGGAATCGAGGAGTTCTTCTCCGGAAAGAGTGGAGTCTCCGACATGTTCCAGAGGATAAAGAAGATGGGCTACAACATAAGGATAAAGTACAAGATCATAGAGGTAAACCTGTAAGATTTATTCTGCGCCGCTCCAGAGATAAAGCTGGAGCTTCACCACCCTGTTCCTGTAAACCGCGTATCTCTCCACCGGCACTATGGTAGTTCTTGCCGGGAGGCTCCCCTTCTCTATGTAAACCGTTCCATTCAGGTCGGATATCTTAATGTAAAAATCGTAGCCCTTTGACATCACGCCCTTCAGCTTGTCGTAGCTCAGCGAATCGAATAAGACCATCTTACCCTCGTCGAGTACGTTCTCCGTGTAAGCAAGGCCAACCAGTTCCACCGTGGTTGCGTTCCAGTCCTGCGGAACGCCAGCGGCCCTCACCAGCGAATCGGAGATACTGAGGGCGGATACTTCCATGTCATCGAGTACAGTCCTTTCGGAGTTCTGGTCCACTATGTAGCCGAAGACGAGCAGGAACGGCACGAGTACCATGAGGAAGATAGTTACCGACACGGCAAAATCCAGAGACCACACCTGCCCCTTCATGATATCACTATCATCCCGTTGCTGTTCCTGAGAATATTCACACCCTTCCTCAAAGTCCCTGAGATGTTGGAAGGCAGGACAACTCTCCCGTAGCTCCTGTTCTCAAGCGTCACCCACACGGTTCCGGCTGTCAGCTCGAGCGTGTAGTTCATCCCGGATATGAGCTGCGGCACGGTCAGGTTCGTGGAGAATCCGTCCCCCTCGAGATACACGGTGTCGAGCTTCCCTGCTATCGCATTCACCACAACCCTGGTTTCCGATTCTATGGCTGCCGTGTTCATCTCCGACGCGTTCTCCCAGACGAAGAACAGCGATATGGTCACCGCCACCAGGAATATCGCGAATATGACCATGAATTCTATAGCGACCTGCGCTTTGGCACCGCTTCCGCCAAAGCGAAGCCATCCGGTATTCGATTCAAGTTTTTTCCGGTTCATTTATACCAGCCCTATCTGCACATAGCTCCCCATTGCCTCCACCACGACCCAGTAAAGGCCTTCTGTGGCGGGTATGGTCCCGTTAAGTTGCGCCATTGACGAGCTCCAGACGTCCACCAGGCCGTTGGATGTCAGCACCCTCATGTTCACGGTGTCCCCTGTCATGTTCACCTCCTGGACGTTCGCGGGAACGAAAACGCTTATCTTCATCTTTGCCCCGAGGCGCTGGGAATAGACCATGTCGGCGCTCTCCGCGAGCCTCGTCACGGAGTTCTTCGCGTAGGAAAGGCCCATCTGGTCGGATGTCTCGCCTTTCACCTGCTGGAGGTAAAGCCATGCTGGAGTGATGAACAGCAGAACTATCAGCACTATGATCATGTATTCCATGGCGATCTGGGCCTTCGGGTTCATAATAATTGTTTGGCCGGCCGGCATAAAAAAGGCAGGAGATTTGATTAAAAATAAAAGGTGGGGCCGCTGGGATTTTCGCCCGGGCATTTGATTACAAAGGCCCGTTTCGAACCCAGGTATGCGGGTATCTCTTTTTCACCGGGCATTTCCCTCAAAATACCCTCATTGCTCCAGTGAATAACTGGAGCCCGCCAGGATGCCGGACTACCTCACAGCCCCACGTTTGAATATAGTTGTCACGGAATGATTTAAATTGGTTTGGAAACCACCACATGACGCATATCGATATATGCGTCTTTAGGCTTTGAGCTTTTTTAGAAAAAAGCTCATGGGCCTGCCGGGATTTCCAGCGTCGCCCGAACAAATGTTCGAACAGACGATTTGAACCCGGGTCACAGCCTCCGCAGGGCTGCATCCTATCCGCTAGACTACAGGTCCGTTCCTTAAGCTTATTTGGGAATTATTATTTATATCCAAAAACAAGTGCCTGCGATTTTATGCCATTGCTCCTGCTGGAGCAGCGTGGCGACTTCTGTATTCCCTTTCTAGATCCCTGATTTCATTGAGTTCATCAAGAGGAAGATCGTGTTCATTTGCTATTTCTGCCACTTCGGCTCCTTTACAAGAACCAAGCGATGTTCTGTGTCTTTCGTTTGTTGGGCCAATATCAACAAAGGATATCTTTCTATTGTAGCCGGACTCATCTTTAAAAAAATGTATCCCGGAGGAATCACCGGAACCACCAAAATAGATTCCTACATGATGTATTTTTCCCCTTTCCCCGGGTATCAGTTCAATTATCGGGACAGCGGATATTCCTATAGGGTTTTCATTCAACCGGTACTTCATATCCAGAATTCGCAAAAAAGTTTTATAAAAGGAGTGCTTTTATAGAAACCCTGGCGTCAGTCTTGCCTACTGCTTTTCCTGCGGGGCATGCGCCGTCGCAGCGGACTTGAAGTTCGTGTAGCCGCACTTGCCGCAGTACTGCCTGTTCTTGTGCATCGAAAGGAACGTGCCCGGACCGCACCTGGGGCAGAACGAGTTCTTCGCCTGGGCCGCCTCTCCCTCTATCTTGTATTTCTTCCAGGATTTCACGGACTCGTGCTTGCGGCCTTTCCTTATCTTCTTTCCCTTCTTGTCGGCCTTCTTTTCCTTCTTGCCCATTTATTCACCCTTCTTCTCAGGCGCTGCTGGAGCAGGCGCTGCGGCACCTTCTGCCCCGGCCTTCTTTCCCTTCTCTACCCTCTTCTTCAGAACCTCAAGCCTCCCCTTCGGCATGTCCTCCTTCTTGTGGTAGGCAAATGCCTTTATCTTTGACTTGTGGAGGCCTTTTGAGGACATAACCTCGTCAATCATGAGCAGATCCTTCTCTACCTTAAGCTCTTTCGCCAGGGGAGCCATCATCTCGTTTCTGGACGGGGTGGGATTCCCACTGTGCTCCACCGATACCATGAATTCGTCCCTCTTTATCAGGGGATTCTTCCTATGTTCAATTACCTCGAATTTCATTATTTCACCCATAGGGCATATTTGCCCGGAGCCGTTATGCCCATCAGTTTGGCTATCTCGCTGTTGTTCGGGTCGTTCACCACGATCACGCCCTTCCACGTCTTCGTGAAGTCCTTAGTGTTGCACGCGGGGCACCTTTCTCCGATGACGAACCTCTTGCAGTGCTTGCATACCTGTTCCCTGTCGACCATATAAACACCAATAAATCATGCAGGATATATAAATGTAACAGTAGGGCTGTAGTTTTTTATCTCTTTCCCCTGCCTTCCTTCTTTGCCGGCTCCTTCTTCTCCTCCTTTGCCGGTGCAGCTTCTTTTCCGGTATGCCAGTCCAGCGCCCCAAGGCCGGGCTGTCTTGTAGTCAGGCCAATCTTGTACTGGCTCTCGGCCATGCTGACCGATATGACCCTCGCTATAACAAGGCTCTTGTCCTTTACCTTCCTCTTCGTCTTCTTCCCTATGAACATCAGGTTCTTGGGATCGTATGATACGAAATCATCCATGAGCTGGGAGACGTGCACCATGCCGTCCACGGGTCCGAACCTGACGAAGACACCGAACTCCGTGACATCTATGACCTCTCCCTTCACCATCTCGTGCTGCTCAGGTATGTAACCGAGCACCTTGAAGTTCACGGGAAAATAAAGCGCGCCGTCCCCGGGAAATATGATACCCTCTCCTATCTCCCCCACCGAGAGCACGGCGAGTATCACTCCCATGTTCTTCTCTATGCTGCCCTCGAGCTTCTCCTCGAGGCTGGCCTTTATTGCCTCCTCCAGCTTCGATCCGAACTTGTCGGGTGATACCCTTATCTTCTCGCTTACCTCGAAAACCTTGTACATAACCATCCACCATCCAAAGAGTCTTAATTATATGTGCTTTTTCTATTAATATGTTTTAAATCTCCTGCAGCATGCATCTCGTGGGCTGGGACATGGCCACTTTGCAAAACTCCTTCTCCAGGTCCGCGCTCGTGTTCACGTCCTCCAGGCTCGTCCTGTCACCGTTCATGCCTATAATCCAGTCGGCTGTGTCGTTTTCCGTCTGGGCTGAAGACAGTACGATATACCCCTTGAAGTCCTCCGAGGTCACGAAGGACTTGTACATCTCTGCCTTCGCAGTGCAGTCAGTGCAGTTGCCGGGGTAAAGGAACTCGATCAGCGAGACGCCTCTTCTTAATATCTCCACCCTCTCCTCGGGCTGCAGCGGCCTCTCCATGAATATCGGGAACTCCACGGGAGCGGTGTCCCTGGGGGTCTTCTGGATCAGCGCATAGGTCGCCATGGACCCGAGCATGATAACTCCGATCAGGATTGCCATGATCCTTTCCTTCATCATAATGAAAACACCACGTTAGATTATCATTTTGGGGGCTAATATTTAAATACCAACCTGGAGCAGAAATAAGCCCTCAGCCAGGTTTATGCCTTTCCGAACCTATCCCGGAACCACCCCGGCATGCTCTTCCCGTATTTTTCACAAAGGGCCTTCAGCCTGTAGTTCATGTTCCCGAAGTCCCAGAGCCCTTCCAGGTCGGAAGCTTTGATTAGTGTGATGAAGGGTTTGTTAAATTCGCTTCCGGAATACTCTGCCGCAAATATGACGGAGTTGTTAATGTCGTGAGCAGTGCTGATTACAGTATCTTTCAGATTTCTCACAGCAATGACGCATGATCCCGGGGCATACAATTTTCCCAGATTGATGATTCCGGTCACACGTTCGGCACCTTCCAGCGCGGGTATCGTGAAATCGGATTCTATTATCTCAGCATTCTCCGAGCATTTCAGGACGGATTGTCCTCCAAAAATGCTCCTGGTGACGCGCGCATTTTTTGATTCGTAAAGCGCATCATGTTCCGGGAAAAAACGACTTTCGGATATGAACGGATTTTCAGCCAGTACGCAGGCGTTGAATCCGGATAAATCGGCCTTGTGGATGGTCGGTTTTACGGCCCTAAAAAGCACATTATCGCTCGTGAGGCTGCCGGTTAAAAACGCTCCTTGAGAATGGGCTCCCGCATATGGGACGTCAAATTCTCCTATTCTGGTCGGATAGAATTTTCCGATAACCATCCCGAGGGCTACCCTTTCGTAGTCTTGGGGAGAGGGATTCTTGACAGCCTGCAGCACGTCACTTTCCAGCTCCGGAGACCATTCCACGGAACGTAAAAGCTCCACCCTTTTCTCCGGAAGAAGACCATGCGGATACGCCCCCCATGTTAATTCTACATATTCAAACTCCTGAAACACGTTTTTCAGATTATTTAATGCCAGCATATCGGTCCGTTTAATAAAAGGCAGTAAATTTTATAAAATGAGGGAGCTACTTCTTCCTCTTCCCGAACCTCTCCCAGGCGTATTCCCCTATCTTCTCGCAGGCCTCTGAAAGCGTGTGCGGGTCCGCGAGGGTGACCATCCTGAAGTGGTCAGGCTTCTCCCAGCCGAAGCCCGTGCCGTGGACTACGAGAACTCCTTTTTCCCTGAGTATGCCCAGCACGAACTCCTTGTCGTCCTTGACCGGGAAATCGAAGCCCGGGAACGCATAGAACGCGCCCTTGGCCTTCGTGAGGTGGAAGCCTTCGATCTCATTCATCTTCCTGAAGACAATGTCACGTCTCTCCTGGCATTTCCTGACCGTCTCCTTTATGTGGTCCTGCGGCCCCTCGAGGGCGTGGCGGACGGAGAACTGCATTGGGTGATTCGGGCTCAGCCTCGCGCGGGCGAGCCTGTAAACCGCCTCGCGGTATTCTACGAACGACTTCTCGCTCCCGGAGAATGTCATCCAGCCTATTCTCCATCCCGGGGAAAGATAGTTCTTCGAGATGCCGTTCAATGTCACAATCGGCACATCCCCTGAAATGGAGGCCATAGGCACGTGCTTTTCTCCGTCGAATATGATCTTGTCGTATATCTCGTCGGCGAATATGATCAGATTGTGCTCGTTCGCAATCTCTATTATCTCGTGCAGCACCTTCTTCCCATACAGCGCCCCGGTTGGGTTGTTCGGGTTGATCACGACGATACCCTTAGTCTTCCCGTTTATCCTCTTCCTGATGTCATCCGGGTCAGGCTGCCAGCCATTGGTCTCCGAACACATGTACTGGTTGAGCACCCCGCTGAACTTGTGGACGCTGGCTATGTACAAAGGGTACCCGGGCGTGGGCGTAAGTATGTTCTCCCCGGGGTTCATGAGCGACGCAAAGAGCATGTCTATCCCCTCGCTGACCCCTGTGCTGAAAAGGACGTTCTCTTTCGTGGCATGGATGCCCTTCCTTTCGGACTCCCTCACCACCGCTTCGCGCGCCTCGTCTATGCCCATGGAGTTCGAATAGCCATTCTTGTTCTCGAGCATCGCCTTGTGCACGGCATCGACCATGTGCTTAGGTGTGACAAAATCAAACACGTTGGGGTCGCCTATGTTTAGATTAAGAATCTTCCTCCCCTGCGCCTTAAGCCTGTCGGCCTCGACAGCAAGGTCCCTGATCGCGTACGTGACCTTCTCCGTTCTTTTAGCTGGCTGTATTATTTTCATAATAAGAATTTTGCCAGGGCGGCTTTTAAAGGTAACACGGGAAGGATGTCAATTGTCGTGCGCAACCCTCAATTTATAACTTTTAAAATGATAATGTTTTTAGGTGTCTTCGTATGGTCTCTCCTGCCCGTTTGTGCCTGGTATGCAAGGGTTCCCGCAAGCTCTGCGGATGGCGCTCCTGCCCGCTGATGGCCAAGATGAGAGTGGAGCCGAGAATACAGAAGAGCCTCGGGACAGAGTTCTTCGGGCCGTCCACCTCTGTTTTCGTCGGCCACAACTTCTACCCGAACGTATACGTTGGCCCGATGGCCGCGATAGAGAGGGATGCAGTCGAGCTGGCCGATTCCCCACGGGAGTGGTTCGGCAAGCCTTATGACAAGATAATAGAGATGAGGTCGATGCTTCTCCGCTCCGAGGCCCGGGAAAGCGTCTTCTCCCGCTCGGATTTCGTGGGCAAGGTGCAAGAGCTCGCTCTTGCGAGCAAACCTACTGACGTCGAGATGCTTTTCAAAAAGAAGCCGAGATACAGCTTCGAATTCTCCGACATCAACCAGCCGATGGGGCCGACGGCCTCGCTCGAGAAGCTCAGCATAACCGAGAACACGAAGATATCTGAAAAAGTGGAAAAAGTGGTCAGAGACGAGGTCGGCGCGGCCCAGGCTAGTGGCATGTTGTATGATTCCGGCCTCGACACCCATAGGATAATGACCATTATGTCTTCAGGCGCTCTCGGTCTTGACAAGAGAAGGAAGATGGTCCCGACCAGGTGGAGCATAACGGCGATAGACGACACGCTCACGAAGCAGATGCTGGAGCGCGTGCGGGATTACAAACAAGTCACTAATTTCCAGGTGTACGAATCCGAATATCTGGACAACCACTTCGTCATACTGTTCATTCCCGGAAGCTGGGAGTTCGAGAACTTCGAGGCGTGGTCTCCAGGTTCGACATGGTCCTTCAACCTGAAGAAGACCGAGATAATAGAGGAATACGAGCCATTCGGAGGCCGCACGACATACGCTGACCAGGAAGGCGGCGGCTATTATGCCTCCCGCTTCTCGGTGGTGGAGGCGCTCGACAGGATGAAGAAGCAGGCGCGCGTCGTCGTTTTCCGCGAGATCTCCGAGGGGTATGTCGTGCCATTGGGCGTATGGGTCGTGCGCAGCACCGCGGCCGACGCGTTCAAGCGCAGGCCCAAAGAGTTCGCCACGAAAGAGGAGGCGCTGAAATACGTGAGCTCCCGCATCCGCCTCCCTCTGGACGAATACATGAAGAGCAGCATTGTCCTCCGCCAGAGAAGGATTGGGGACTTTTAAGCCGCCCGGGGAATTAAGAATAAACCGAATGCTTTGGTGCGTCTTATGTTCGACCCTTACTCAGACGACCAGTATACTTTCACAAAGAGCTGGACGTTCTATATAATTGTAATAACAGTGGCCATGTGGCTGCTCCAGCTGGTGGCATATCCGCTGGTGGACAACCTGCTCGCGCTCGAGCCGACGGTGGCTCTTTCTGGCCACATATACCAGTTCGTCACCTACATGTTCCTTCACTCCACGTACACGTCCGCGGGGACGATATATCCGCTTCACATACTATTCAACATGTTCGTCCTGGCCATCTTTGGCTTCAGTGTGGAGAAGGTGCTCGGGGGGAAGAAATTCCTCGTGTTGTATTTCCTCTCCGGGATAGGGTCAGCCCTGTTCTACATAGCCTTCAACGGGGTCTCCACTGCCTCGCTGATCGGCGCTTCCGGTGGGGTTTTTGGTCTGCTCGCGGCTTATGCCTTCCTGTTCCCGAAGGACTGGGTTTTCCTCTTCGGGTTCTTCCCGCTCCCGGCCGCCCTGCTGCTCGTTTTCCTCACACTGGAAGAGATGTTCTTCGGGGTGCTCGGCCTGCAGCCTGGCGTGGCCAACTTCGGCCATGTAGGCGGAATCATAACAGGCCTGCTGGTCATGTCATGGTGGAAGTGGAGGAAGAGGCGGAAAGAGAAGGTATACGGCTCCCGCGATTTCAAGTTCATATGGGAGTGAGCCTTTGTCGTCAAAGCCTCAAGAGTAAAAAACTGACAGCGACAAAAGTTTAATAAATACTAATATAATCTATTTTTTTATGAACCATTTTTTAATTGGAATTGCAGGAGGATCAGGTTGCGGAAAATCAACTTTATCTCATGAACTAATAGGTAAATATCCTGATTTAATTGAAGTTGTCCATCTTGATGATTATCAAAAAGAAAAAACAGATGTCCCTATTTTCAAAGGAATGAGAAATTGGGATCATCCCGATGCAATAAATTTTGAGCAATTATACTCTGATTTAATTAAACTAAAAAATGACAAGGCAGTGGAAGTCATGACAAAAAGCAGCATTCTTAATCCAGCATATGAGGAAAGGGGAAGAATAAAACATATTTTAAAACCTAAAAAAATTATAATCGTTGAAGGCTATATGACACTCTATGATAAAAAAATAAGAGACTTATTTGATCTTAAAATATTCTTAGAAATTCCAATTACTAAAAGTATGAAAAGGAGAGACAAAGTTACTCACAATGATGAATCGGAATATAACAATAAAATTTTAATACCAATGCATATAAAGTTTGTTGAACCAACGAAAAAAATAGCCGATTTATCAATTGATGCAGTAAAAAATAATAAGAATGAAGTGCTTAAGATCGTTTGCGATAAACTTAATGAACTTAAACTATTGCCTCTTGGTCCTTGTTCTTAATAAGATTCAATAAATATTCTTGGAATTTAGCTCCCGCTAACATCAGAAAAATAAAAAAAAGACTGCCGCCCAGCTTTACCTGATGAGCAGCTTTGCATGATTCTTGTCGTATTTCCATCCCTTCGGGAGCATGCCATTCTTTATGTAGTATTTGCCGAGCCTCCTGATCTTGGATTCAGTGAGCTCGAGCCCCCTGTAGGAAGTGTAGTCCTTCTTGTTCTTATCCATGTGGGACATGAGGTTCACAGCCTTCTTTATCAGGCTGAACATATCCTCCGGGTACTTTGGGTATACGCTCTTCTCCTTCATTATCTGGGCCACGGTCTTCCCCGTGATCATCCTCACCGATGGTATGCCGTATTCGTCCCTTAGCATGAGACCTATCGCTGCGGACGTCATGCCCGCGTGGGCGTTCTTCACCACGAGGTCCTCTATCTCGTGCGGCTTGTATTCGACCCATTTGGCCGACTTCTTTAGAGGCTTTTTGGAGCCTGACTTCCCTCTCCTTCTTGAGTGCATCCTTGCCATGCTATAACCTCCGCTGTATTTTTTATTTGGTGATCAGACACGTCACCGATACGGAAAAGCGTGCGCCGAACAGAACACACAGGCGCCCACCGTCCCGCTCCGAATGGTAATATAATGAAGTGAAGTATTTATAAAGTTTTTTTGGGATAGAGAATAAATGGTGATTGCATGCCATATGATGCAGCTGCCCATGGGGCTTTAATTTTTGGTCTTACAGTTATTGGTTTAATGATAGGCGGCAATGCAGCCGGATATTACATAACACTCAGTGACATCAGAAAAAAACAGGGCAAAGAAAACATGGCAGAATATGCGCAGCAACAAAGAAATGAGACATGCGGGCTCTCATACCCCCTCGTCGGTATAGGCGCCAGAATGGCGCTGAAGAAATACAGTCTTTGAATCCCTGGATTGCAAAGAGTTTTCCCTACTCCCTGAAAACCCGCTTCAGGACCTTCGGGTCACCGCTGATCCTCTTCTCTCTGCCGTGCACGGCAGTGGTCGGGCTCTTCAGGCCGTGGCCTGTGACGACGCAAACGACCTTGCTCCCGCCCGGGATGTCATGTCTGTTCTTTATCACCCCTGCTAGCGGAACGGCCCCGGAAGGCTCGGTGAACAGCCCCTCGCGCCTCGCCATCATTTCTCTGGCTTTGAGAATCTCGGTGTCAGTGACCGATTCGGAAAAACCATACGAGTCTTGTATGGCCCGCAGGGCGCGCTCGCCGTCTAGCGGGTTGCCGCACTCTATTGCCTTGGAGATTATGTCCGGATGCCTGATTGGCACTATTTTGCCGCATGATTTGAATGCCTTGTAAACCGGGTCGCAGCCGCGCGACTGGACCCCGCTTATCTTCGGCTTCCTGTTGATCAGGCCCATTATGTAGAACTCCTTGCAGGCCTTCGCCACCCCGGAGATGAGCGTGCCGTTCCCTACCGGAGTCACTATTTGCAGGCCATCAGCCCTGAATCCCATCTGGTCGAGTATCTCATAGCCAACGGATTTGGACCCCTCTCTCCTGTAAAGGTAGTCGCCAAGAAGATATGCCTTGTGGGTGTTGAAGGCTTCTTCGACCAGCTCCGCGGCCTTTGCATAATCCCCGGGTATCTTGTAGAGCTTCGCGCCGTAGGCGAGTATCTGCTTCATCTTTGTTGTCGCCGCGTCGCCGGGGATGAATATGTAGCACGGGACGTTCGCGATGGCGGAATATGCAGCCACGGACGCGCCCATGTTCCCGGTGGAAGCGCAGACCACGCGCTTCACCCGGAATTCGAGCGCCTTCGCCACCTCTACGGAAGACCCGCGATCCTTGAAGGAGCCAGTCGGGTTCACCGCCTCGTATTTGAAGTATAGCTCAAAACGTAGCTTCAGCTCCCGCTCTATGTTCCTTGACCTGAGAAGAGCTGTTCCGCCCTCGTTAAGAGTGACCAGCTTCCTGACCGGGAACATCTCGAGGTATCTCGAGTGGAGAAATTCCCTCGCTCTTAGCTTTTCTTTCGTGACGACCCTCTTGAGCTTCGAGTAGTCGTAGATGACTTCTAGAGAGCCTGAGCAGCGCTCGCACCTGAAGATCATCCTGTCAGCGGGGTAGCTTCTTCCGCAGTTGGAGCAGATGATCTGTTTCTCGAACATAGCGTCAGCCTGTTAGTTTCAGAATACTATTATAATATATACGGAGGCCCGGATAAATAATATTATGGCTTTCGACATGATGCAGCTGCTCGAAATGCTTCCGCAACTGCTCGCCACAGTCCAGATTATAATATACGTATTCCTGTCATGGTTCTTCGGCTCGATCGCAATCAGAGGGATGAAATACAGGCTGTCCTTCCCGATAAAGATCGGATTGACCTTCGGCCTAGGCTTTGCCTGCATGGTGGCCGGGACTGCCCTGCCCGTGGCATTCAACATAATGCAGACAGGGATTCTGAAAGCGTTCCAGGTGGATTCCCTGATTTTCGGGATAATCATATCCATAGTGTTCGCCATGTGCCTCTACATGATCTCGAAGGAAGCGAAGGGAGTTGGTCATAAAGAGCTATCCGAGAAGCTCGCGAAAAGGGTTGAGGTAATGGAATCCATGATGCTCCAGGGCAGGCCGAGGCCGATACTGGAGAGCGACGCGCGCGAGATAGCCAAGCAGGCCCTCGTGGGATACGATGCGAAGACGGCCAAGCTGAAGGGAGCCGAGTGGCTGGTCCTCCTCGAGAAAGGGAACAGAAAAGCCAGTGTTTTGCTCGGAGCCTTTGACGGCTATGTGAAAGAGGTCAAACACGAAATGCCACTCTCTGAGAGGCTCATCTCCGACCCGGGAAGGATTGCGGGCATAATTATAATAGTTGGAATACTCGTATTCTCCATGTTCAGCTTCCGGGGCTTTCCCACGATCTCTGACAGCATGGCCTCCATGCTCGGGATGAGCCCGGAGGACATGAAGGGTCTTCTTGGCGTTGGAGAGAACCTTCCCGCGGGCTGCGTGTCCGCACGTAACCTCTTCATGCGCACGGGAGTGAACATAGGGGGCATGCCGCCTTATGACAACGAGGGCACGAAAAACATGCTCGAGCAGGCCACCGGCCAGACCGTGCTCATGATGTTCGAGACAGAATACGAGGGAACGGGATACATAGGTTCCGTGGTCATACCCAAGAACATGGACGTGACAGGAGTCAGCCAGGAGGAACTGACATCCCAGGCCAGCTTCTGTTCTTCGACGAAGGACACGCTCTGCAGCTGCATGAAGGCGCCGAACGTTTGACCAGAAAGAGCTTCTGAGTGATCACACTTTCTTCACGGGCTGCTTCGCGCCGCAGGCCTCGCATTTCAGGAAGCTGTAGCGGTCCTCTCTTATGATCTTGGTGTCGGGCTTGCCGCACTCATTGCAGAATACGTATTCCTTCGCATAGATCTCCAGCTTCCTGTCTATCATGTCCTGGCGGAACCTGCCCTGGACGATGAACCTTCCTTCCTGGACCTCCCCCTTGGTCGCGAGCTCCTTGAGGATGAACTTTATCAGGTGGTCTGGTTCTCGCCTTAGTGTCTCGGTGATCTCCCTGAAATTCACTATGATTGTCCTCGCGCCGTCTGGTTGTACTTGCGCCTTCGGCATGGCGAACCTTTCGGTGCTTTCGCTCTGGTGGGGCATCTTTTTGAACGCGTCATCAAGCAGCTTGCTGTAGTCGTAAGGCATAATAATTATTGTCGGGTGCAGTTTAAAAGTGCAATCGCGCGCCCTCCTCTTATAAAATTAATCCCCAAAACCTTATAGTGGGAACATGGCTGATAGAGTCAAAGCTATAATGAAACCCCATGTGCACAATTTCTCCACATGTTATTATCTGGGCATGACGGGCGGCGGAAGCGATTGTGACATATACGAAAAGGTTTGCCTCTGCGGCCAGGTTGGGGATAGAGAAGAGGTCCCTTATTTAAGCACGCAAATTGATACATTCTGTCCCTTCTGCGGAATAATCTATCTTAAACACAGGGAGCTTCCAAGAAAATAATTAGTTTCTACCTCTTGCTCTCCAGTTCCTCCAGAAGCTCCTTCTCGTCCTCTGACAGCTTGTGCCTGATCTTCTCGAGGATCTGGAAGTCTCGGTCAGTCAGCCTGGTCTCGATCACGTCCCCCTCGTTCACCTGCCTGCCCACGGTCACGTCGTCCATCGAAACCGCAACCTTGTCCCCGGACTTTGCGAACTGGACATTTTCGCCTTCAGCTTGCAGCTCCTTTATCTCCCCGAGGTCCTTGTCGCCCTTCCTCATCCTGAAACCGGGCTTTATCGTGCCTGCGATGACTTCCACACCGAAGACTGCGGGCCTGCTCTGGCGGAATATGTATCCGGGGAGTATCTTTATCCTGGCCGGATGGGTGACCGACTCTATGAGCGACTTTTCCTTGTCGCGCTTTACCTGCTCCTCCCAGGCCTGGTAGTCCTCTATCAGCTTGTAGATTATGTCGGATTTGAAGATCTTCACGTTCATCTTGGTCGAGAGTTCCTGGGCGTCCGGCAGGAGGTCTGAGTGGAACGCGAATATCACGGGCTTTGCCATGCCGGAGCTCTCCATTATGTCCCCCTTCAGCACGCTCCCGACCTTTGCCTTGCGGATCGGCACCTTAAGGTCTCCGAGTATCTTTATGAGCGCCTCGAGGCTCCCGAGCGTGTCGGACTTGATTATGATCCCCTCGTTCTCCGTCTCTATCTCCACGTCTTCAACCTCGTGCTGCACCTCTTCCTTTGCCTTCTCTATGTCAGACTCCTTCTTCACGGCGCGCAGAGGGGAGCCGGCTATGACGTTCTCTATGCCGTTAGCGGATATCTTTATCCCGGCTGCTGCAGAGACTTCGTTGAGCGGGACGAACTTCCTCTCCACGCGGATCTCCCTGAGCGGCTCCGGTTTCAGCAGGGCCTTGCACTTCGTGACCACAACTTCCCTGCCACCGATGACCAGATGATCCCCCTTCCTTATGATGCCGTCGTAAAGTATGACGTCAAGAGTCGTGCCGAGTCCTTTGAACTCGCGGACCTCGAGAACTGAGCCTTTCCCCATCTCAGTTGTTATTTCCAGCTTCTTGCCGAGGAATTTCTGTGACAACCCTGCAAGGAGCACCAGTAGGTCGGATACGCCTTCCCCGCTGATGCTTGACACGGGCACCAAGCATATCTGTTTCGTAAAGTTCTCCACCCTGTCGTACCTCTCGGAGGAGAAGCCGCGTTCCCCGAGCTGGCCTACGACCCGGTAGAGCTTCTGTTCTAATTCGTCCTGCACCCTGTCATCCTGGTGCTTGTAGTTCTCGAGGAAGCATGAGTCCTCCGCGGAGCGGTATCCAAGCAGCCGGTCTATCTTGGTGAGCGCGACCACGAAAGGTGTCTTAAATTCCTTGAGGAAGAGCAGGGATTCGTTTGTCTGCTGCTGGAACCCCTCGTTTATGTCAATAATGAGTATCGCCATGTCGCAGATGGACCCGCCGCGCTTCCTAAGCGTCGTGAAGGCTTCATGTCCGGGAGTGTCTATGAACAGAAGCCCGGGTATCTTGAGCTCCACTCCCATCTTGCTCAGCAGGCTGCCGCAGATGTCCTTTATCTTGCCTATGGGTATCTCAGAGGCCCCTATGTGCTGGGTGATCCCCCCGGCCTCCCCGCCTGCGACAGCGCTTCCCCTGATCTTGTCTAGCAGCGTCGTCTTCCCCGCGTCCACGTGCCCGAGCACGCTTATGATCGGCTGGCGTATGGGCATTGCAGTCACCTTTTTTCATATCTGAATTGATAAGTATTGAATTCGTATTTATTAATCTAAAAATGGCACTCTATAACAGTGATTCCAATGCTGACGTTCGAGACGATAAGGAAGATATTCGAGGAGGAGAAGGGGTCCCAGATTCTGGTGAAGCTGCCTGACAACTTCTTCTCAGAGGCAGCTGAATATATCGAGCAGAAGGGCCGGATGGCCGGGGAAGAGGCCGAGATGTGGGAGCTGGACAACGTAAAGAGCAGGTTGAGAGCCATATTCGAGCTTCGCGAGCGCAAGATATTCGGGGGCGTGCTCATGTACATCCGCACGGGCGATGTCATAAGGCACATGCTTCCCGAGGAGAAGGAGTTCTTCGACCATGCGGTGGAGCTGATGAAGACGTTCCAGGCCAGGCGCGATGCGCGCTTCGAGAACGAGGAAGAGAAGACCACGGTCGTCTCGATACTCGGCGACGTGCCCAAGTTCGTCGGGATCAACATGAAGAGCTACGGCCCGTTCAAGAACGGTGACGTGGCCACAATCCCGGAGCAGAATGCCGCAATCCTGGCCGGCAGGGGCCTGGCTAAGCCCATGGAGATGAAGGAATAGAATCGACCACTTTCTGGAGAACGCACCCTTTAAATTATTTTCCCGCAATCCTTTGTCATGGCGAATTATACCGGAAGGACTGCGGGTATCGGCCTTAACGAATACGAGCATCCCCTTTTGTTCTATGTGGGCTCAGGCAGGCAGCCGCACAGCAGGCAGAGATCCGGAGAGGTGAAAGGAGACGTCGTCAGGATTGTCCCTTCCGGTAAAATGACGGAAGCACAGGGACTGAGGGAGGACACGCTTTTTTACGATGCTATACAAACCAATGGCAGGAAGGGGATCGCCCTGGCATCGAGCGGGATAAAACCGATGTATTTTAAATTATTCCCCGGTTCAAATGAAACCCATAAAACGCCAGACCATGTCCTTCTGTCCAGGGCCCTTGCTGAAAGCTATCAGCATGACATGTCCCCAAAAGATGAAATAGTTCCCATAGTTGGCGCATTCATTGGCGCGAACGGAGTGGGCGCGCTCGGGTTCGTATCAAGAGAGGATAGCGGATCATCCATTATAAAACTGTCTGATACTGGAAGGGTGTTTTACGTTTCGAGCTGTAATCCACTTTCTCTGAGAGATGACCAGAGAACAATACTGCCTGAACTGGAGATCCCTGCAGGCAGTGCAGAAATGAGAGGAAGGACGGCCCAGGAGATAGCCAACAATGTATTCGAGCTGATGGGCGGAAAGGATTCAGAACGTGTCTTCTGCGCCGCAGCCGCCCTGTGGCTGCCTGATGAGAGACGCTGGGACCTCGCGGTGAAAGACAAATAATAAAAATAATTTCCTTGGCTCAATAAGGGTTTAAATTGTTTTTCTGCGAAATTAATAATATGTATCTTGGGAGGATCGTGGGAGTCGGAAGGAACTGTGATGGACATCCGTATATAGCCACTGTCGCATCGGCCCGGTCCGATGACAACAGAAAGAGAATATATGTTCCTGATGATTATCGCGGCGAGCATATGATCAGGATGGACTCGACCGAAAGGAAAAAACTCGGATGGCTTAAGAGTATTTTTGACAGCTCCTCCTTCATGGACGGGAAGCTTTCTCTCCCGAGGAAACAATGGGAAGACAGAATGCTGATTTTCTACGACGCTATCAATGCGGATGACGCCAGCGAGAGAGCAATCGCCTCGAACGGCCGCCAGACCGATTGGATAAAACAGAAACTAGAAGGTGGAGCTTATGATGATATTCATCTTAGCATGGCTGACGGTTTCCTGACGGCCGGTGGCGCGGAATCTGACGGAGAAAGGACCCCCAGGATTGCCGCTATTTTAAATTCTAAAGGTGATGCCATCCTTGGCATAGTGACCGACAGGGGGATGTGCATGAATGCGGTTGAACTTCCCAGTGAAGGGAGAATGAAATACTTGACAACCTACAAGGGCAGTCCGTCGGACAATAGAGAGATAGTCAAGATAGGCCTGGAATTGCCCGCCGGCGAAGTCGATATTCATGGGCGGAACGCCCAGGAGATTGCGGGTAGCCTCTACAGATGGATGGACCCGCAGTTCGTGATTTGCGCGGCGGTCGCCAGGTGGAATCCAGATTTGACCGAATGGGAGATAGGGAAGAGGAATTTCCACGGCCAGCAGTGACTGATGATCATAGAGCTTCCGCTAAACCATTTTGTTTGATAAGAGAATAATCTACTTACCCTTCCTGATCTTTCTCTTGGCCGGCTCCTTCTTCTTCTCCTCTTTTGAAGGTGTTGCAGGTGCCGCTGCTGCAGGCGCTGCCCCAGCTTCACCTTCCGCTACCGGAGCGGGCGCAGCCACAGTGGCTGTCTTCGGGCTCGCTTCCAGCAAGGCTTTCTTGTAAACCTTGTCCTCTTCCTCTGTGAGCGGACCGCTTCCAACGGTTATCCCGAGGCTCCTTGCGGTGCCAGCGACCTGGTTCACGTATCTCTTGTCGGAAGAACCAAATTTAGATAATGAAATCTTCACGACCTGCTCATGGGTCAGGTCGCCTGCCCTGACCTTACCGGCCTGCGGGCTTGCCTTCGGCACACCCACCTCTTTCTTTATCAGCGCCGCCACGGGAGGGGTGCCGACCTGTATCTCAAATTCTTTTGTCTTCTTGTCCACGATGATCTTGACAGGCACCTTCATGCCGGCGAGCTCCTTGGTCCTGCGGTTGATCTCCTCGATTATCTTCGGTATGGAGACGCCTAACGGGCCCAGCGCCGGGCCTAAAGGCGGGGCTGCAGTTGCCTTGCCGGCTTCAACCAAAACATCTATGGACTCTTTCATAAATACCAGTTATCTGTATACGATGAAGATTATTTATATAAACCTTGCGCTCCCCGTGAAAAATGAAAAAGGGGCGGGAAGGGTTTTACGCCTTCACCAAGTCGATGCATATTCCCGCAGCTATGGTCTTGCCCATGTCCCTGACCGCGAACTTCGCAAGCTCGGGGAACTCGCTCTGCTTCTCCAGCACTATGGGCTGGGAGGGCTTGACCCTTATGATTGCAGCGTCCCCGGGCTTGAGCATGTCCGGGTTTTCCTGAAGGACTGCACCGGTCTTCGGGTCGAGCTTCTTCACGAGCTCGATTATCTGCCCCGCCACGTGCGTCGTGTGCGCGTGGAAGACGGGTGTGTAACCCTTCGTAATCACCGTCGGATGCTGCAGTACGATTATCTGCGCGGTGAACTCCTTCACCACCGTCGGGGGGTTGTTCGGGTGTCCTACGACATCTCCTTTCTTTATGTCCCCCTTTCCGACGCCCCTGAGGTTAAAGCCAACGTTATCCCCTGGCTCTGCCTTCAAAAGCGCTTTGTGGTGCATCTCTATCGACTTCACCTCTGCCTCGACCTTTGCGGGCATGAAGATTATCTTGTCCCCGGGCTTGAGTACGCCTGTCTCGACCCTGCCGACCGGCACGGTTCCGACCCCGGTGATGGTGAATACGTCCTGCACCGGAAGTCTCAGCGGCTTGTGGACCGGTTTCTCAGGGACTACTATAGACTCGTCGAGCGCCTTTATGAGAGTCGGGCCATTGTACCATCCAAGCTTGTCCGACTTCTTGACGACGTTGTCGCCGACGTATGCAGATACGGGCACGAAAAGGATCTTCTCAGCGTTGTAGCCGATTGAGGTGAGGAGTTTAGAAACCTCTGCCTTCGTGTGCTCGTACTTTGCCTTGTCATAGTCTACGGCGTCCATCTTGTTTATGGCCACCACTATCTGCTTGATCCCGAGAACCTTCGAGAGGAACATATGCTCCCTCGTCTGCTCCTGGACCCCGTCCTTTGCCGACACCACGAGTATCGCGGCATCTGCCTGGGACGCGCCTGTGATCATGTTCTTGACGAAGTCCCTGTGTCCGGGGCAGTCGATTATCGTGAAATAATACTTGTCGGTCTGGAACTCCTTGTGCATGATGTCTATGGTAACGCCTCTCTCCCTCTCTTCCTTGAGGTTATCCATGGCGAAAGCGAACTCGAAAGTCTCTTTCTTGAGCTCTTTCGCCTTGTCCTTGAGCTTCCTGAGCTCCTGCTCGCTCAGGGCTCCTGAATCGAACAGTAATCTTCCTATAAGCGTAGATTTTCCGTGGTCTACGTGACCGGATGTTATTATATTTATGTGGGGTTTCTCTGCCATTACTCTCACACTCCTATTTTTGAATATAAAGCCGGAACGTGCGCCGTGGCGCTCAATGCCAGCTCAAAGTATTAATTATATAATACCATATGCTTTATAAAGTTTTCCGGGCTCAGAAGCCCGCTCAACCGGTTTTTGAATTATTCTATATGCGGTAAAATTATTTAAAATGATCGTTTGGAGCCTAATCTCTCCCGATGCCGCCGCCCGTTATAATCCCGCTAGACCTCTGCCTGTAATAAAGCACCATGGCGAACACGAACAGGCCGAGCCCTATCATTATGAACCATAGCCAGGGGATATCACTGCACTTCTCCGGGCAGGACCCACCGCAATCCATTCCCTGCTCGTCCCAGTCCGCCCTCCCGTCGTTGCATCTTTCCCTGTAATCGCTGCAGCCTTCATCAACCACTCCGTTGCAGTTGTCGTCAATCCCGTTTCCGCATATGTCTAATTCGGAGGCAGGCCCTTTCGCCCCTATGCACTCGCTCCACCTCCCCTGTATGCAGCTGGATATGCCGGCTATGCACACGCCTTGATTCGAGCCGCACTGCCTCGATTCCCCGTGCATGCACCCAGGCTCCTTGGCAGATGAGACCACTGGATAAAGAAGCAGAACGATGAGCGCGAGAAACAATGGCAGAATCCTCATTAATAATTAATGAGAGACAGGCGTTATTAACCTTAAACAGACCTGCCGGCCGCTTTGGCTACTTTTCTATGTCCAGCCCTATGCCAAACCCTTCGGTCTTCAGCTGGCCGGCCTTCCCGTGGACTATCTCGCCGATTTTCATGGTGGTCTTTATCACGTCGAAGACATGCTCCGCGTCTTTCGAATCTACGACCACCCTCCCGAGAGGCTCCGCAAGAGAGAGACCCCTCTCCGACTTGTATTTCCTTATGGCGGCTATGACATCGGCCGCGATGTCCCCGAGCTTCTCCGCCTCCTTGTCTTCGTGGGATTCAGCCGCCGGCCACGGAGAGACGTGTATGCTGGCGAAGCCCTCTTTCTTTGCAAAGTAAAGGTGGTATATCTCCTCCGTTATGAAAGGCGTTATCGGCGCCATCATCTTCAGGATTGCGAGGAGCGAATGGTAGAGCGTGTATTTTGCGGAGTCGGTCACGTGCTTTCCGTATTTGTCCGGGTTATAGAGCCTGTCCTTGACCATCTCGAGATAGAAGTCGCAGAAGGTGTGCCAGAAGAAGTTCTCGGCCTCAGCCTTCGCGCGGGAATACTCGTACTGGTCAAAGGCCTCCGTGCAAACCCTGGCTACGCCATTGAGCTTCGCGAGCATCCACCTGTCTATGATCTCCAGCTGTGGTTTCTTTTCAGGCGCATGCTCGATGTTCATTATGCAGAACTTCGAGGCGTTCCAAAGTTTTGTTATGAACTTCCTGCCAGTCACCAGGTCTTTCTCCTGATAAGGCATGTCCTCCCCGAGCTTCGACCCCGCAGCCCAGAAGCGGACGCAGTCGGCGGAATACTTCTCTATCACCGCCTGCGGCTCGATCACGTTGCCCTTGGACTTTGACATCTTCTTTCCGTGAGGGTCGAGGGCCCAGCCTGAAATTGCTATGTTCTCCCACGGGTTCTTGTTGTGATGAAGCTGTGACTTGACCACGGTGTTGAAAAGCCAGAATGTGATTATGTCATGAGCTTGTGGTCTTAGAGACATCGGGAACAGCTTCTTGTAAACGGGCTTGTCCTTGAAGAGGTCGATCGCAAGGAACGGGGTCAGGCTTGACGTCGCCCATGTATCCATTACGTCCTTCTCGCCGACGAATTCGTGATGCCCGCACTTCGGGCATTTGTGGACCGGAGGCTTCTCCTTCAGCGGATCAACCGGAAGCCTGCTCTCATCCGCCAGTATTATCTCGTCGCATTTCGTGCAATACCATACCGGGAAAGGGACACCAAAGTACCTCTGCCTGCTTATGCACCAGTCCCACTGCAGGCCGTTTATCCAGTTCGTGTACCTGTTTATCATGTGGTCAGGATGCCATTTCATCTTCGCGCCGGCATCGAGGAGCTGCTTCTTCATGTCAAGATACCTTACGAACCACTGCTTGGTCTCCTGTATCTCGATTTCCGTGCCGCACTTGTCATGGACGTTGACCATGTGCCTTATGGGTTTCTGGGATTTCAGCAGGCCGTGTGACTTAAGATCCTCTATTATTGCCTTCCTCGCTTCTGCAGATTTCATGCCCTTGTATTTCCCTGCAAGCTCGGTCATCCTGCCGTCCTTGCCTATCGCTATCCTGAGCGGCAGGTTGAATTCCTTGTAATGCTCGGCATCGTCCGTATCCCCGAACGTGCAGCACATGAGTATGCCTGTTCCCTTCTCCGGGTCCGCCCTGGGGCTTGCCTTTATCTCCACATGCAGGTCAAAAAGCGGGACCTTCGCCTTCTTCCCGAAAAGATGCTTGTATCTTTTGTCGTCCGGGTGCGCGAATATCGCGACACAGGCAGGAAGCAGCTCGGGCCTTGTCGTTGCGATTATGAGATCCTTCCCGTCCTCGAGCTTGAAAACAACGTCATTGAAGGAAGACTCTTTCTCCTTGTCCTCCATCTCCACCTGGGCTATCGCCGTCTGGCATTCCGGGCACCAGACTACCGGGCCCACCTTCCTGTATTCCCTTCCCATTTTGTAGAGGTCGATGAAGCTCTTCTGGCTTATGCGCTGGCAGTGCTCGTTTATGGTGGTGTAGAATATGTCCCAGTCGCAGCTCATCCCTATCCTCTTCCAGTCGGCTATGTACTGCGGACGCAACTCCCTCTCCAGTGTGTCCAGACACAGCTTTACGAACTCCTGCCTGTCCATTTTCGTGGCTTTGACACCCTTGGTCTTCTCGATAAGCCTTTCCGTGGGGAGTCCGTCATCATCCGTGCCGAAAGGATAGAACACATTGAACCCGCGCATGCGCTTGAATCTCACAATGAAGTCCTGCTGCGAGTATGAGAAGGCATGGCCGATATGCATCTTCCCCGAGACCGTCGGTGGAGGAGTATCCACTGAGAATATCGGCTTCTTCGAATCCGGATCAAAGCGAAACACACCACGCTCTTCCCAGAAGCGCTGCCACTTGGGCTCCGCGGTTTTCGGGTCAAAATCTTTTGGCAAATCCATGAATATAATTCAGTGGAAGAGTTAAAAAAGCGCCTATTGTTTTATACTTCCCCGGCCAATTAATGTTATGAAGCACACGCCGACGATCACCGTGCTGATCGTGCTCATATTCTTCCTCGCCCAGATGATGGGGCTGGTGGCTCTCAGTTTCAACACCGTTGTGTCCCAGGCTCCCGGCGGAGAGGTGGTCGTACAACATCTGGACACAGCCATAGGCGAGCGGCCGCAGATGGAAGGTTCTTTTACATTTCTCTACATGATCGTGACCATACTGATAGGCACCGGGCTGATACTCCTCCTGATAAGGATGCGGAAGATCAGGGTGTGGAAGATACTTTACTTCTTCGCGGTGTGGATGACATGCACGATCACGCTGGGCGTCTTCATCGACCCGCTCATGGCAATGGCTCTCTGTTTCGGCCTCGCGCTGCTGAAGCTCTACAAACCCAACCCGTGGACCCACAACCTCACGGAGATACTCATTTACGCAGGCATCGCCATCATATTCGTGCCGCTTCTCGACGTGGTCTGGGTCACGGTCCTCCTGCTTGCGATATCCGTTTATGACGTGATCGCGGTGTGGAAATCGAAGCACATGATCACAATGGCCGAGTTCCAGACGAAGTCACATGCCTTCGCGGGAATCGTTATCGGGTACAAGGTTAAGGCCCCGGTTAAACCGGAAAAGGCAGAAGCCAAAGGCAAGGTGCGGACCAAGGTTGCTGCAAAAACCTCGCTCAAGCTGCCTGAGGAGACCAGGACCAAGAATGCCATCCTCGGAGGCGGTGACATAGCATTCCCGCTCATATTCTCGGGCGTGGTCATGGACAGCCTAATCAGGACTGCGGGCATGGGGAAGCCAATGGCCTTCCTCGCGGTGATGGTCATCCCGGTGGTCGTAACGATCGCTCTTTTCATCCTGCTCGCGAAAGCAAAAAAAGACAGGTATTATCCTGCAATGCCGTTCCTCACGGCGGGTTGTCTCGCCGGGTACGGGCTGATGCTGGCGATGAACCTGCTTTTTTAAAATCCGAATCCTTATTCTCCTTATGAAGTGCATAGTCCTCGCCGCTGGCCGTGGTGTCAGAATGCTGCCCCTTACAAAAGACAGGCCGAAACAACTGATCGATGTCGGGGGAAAGCCGTTTCTCCATTATGTCCTGAGCAACCTGAAGAAGGCCGGCTACAAAGAGAAAGAGGTGGTTGTCATCGTCGGCTACAGGGGAGAGATGACTGAGCAATATCTTAAGAACAAATGGCCGGGCGTGAGCGTGATATTCCAGCATGCACCGATGGGTACCGGCCACGCAGTTATGGTCTGCGAGAGGTTTGTAGAAAAATCCAATTTCGTGGTCGCGAGCGGCGACAATCTGTATTCAGTCAGCGACCTGAAGGCCATCCAAAAGGATGATACTCTCTGTTACATGCTTTCCGTAATGAGCGAGAGCCCGGAGAAATATGGAGTGGTCATCCAGAAAGAGGGAGTTCTCGTTGGGATAATCGAGAAACCGGATGATGATATGGGCGACATGATAAACGCCGGGCTCTACAAGCTCACGCCGGAGATATTCCCCGTTCTGAAAACAATGGGAATGTCCCCGAGAGGAGAATATGAGCTCACGGATGCGCTCACCACTCTCGCGAAAAAGAGGAAAGTGAAGGTCGTTCACGGCGAGATGTTCGTGGATTTCGGCTGCCCGGCGGACGTAAAGAAGATAAATGACTTCCTGCCAAAGGATTAAGTGTGAACAGATATTGTGTTTGATATGCCAAAGGAACTTGAGACCGGATATTACTTTGAGGACATGATGGCGTGCCCATGCAAAGATGCTTTCGAGAACATAAGCTACCCATGGGATGCACTCACCAAGAAGGACAGGCTGATGTCATCGCTGCCTAGGGATCTCAAGGGAAACGTCCATCCCACAGTCATAATCACGGGCCACGTGCGCATAGGCAAGAACACGATCATCCATCCTTACACTGTGATCGAAGGGCCGGCGGTGATAGGGGAGAACTGTGAAATAAGACCGTCTGTCATGATAAGGTCCGGGACGTTCATCGGGAACAGAGTCGTGATCGGCCACTCCACCGAGATAAAGAACAGCATAATTTTCGACGACGCCAAGATAGCTTCAGGAGTGTTTGTGGGAGATTCCATACTCGGGAAAGGCGCCCGCATCGGCTCCGGCGTGATACTCGGAAACCGCAGGTTCGACCAGAGGATGGTAACCGTCAAGACTGGCGAGAAGAAATACGATACCGGGATGGAGAAGTTCGGCTGCATCATCGGGGATTACGCCAGGCTGGGAGCCAATTGCACCACCTCGCCGGGCGTGTGCATAGGAAAGCACACATGGATCGGGAGCAACGTCCTCGTGGACGGATGCATAAGATCAGACCTGATACTTAAGCTCAAGCAGGAGCTTGTGGCAAAGCCCAAGGAAAGATTATATTTACAAAGAGCAGACAGCAGGGGAAATATATAGAATGTCATTTTCCAGATTTGTATCATCGTATTTATTGGATTGCATTGTTTTGGCTATTTCGTCAGGCGCAACTTCTTTAGCCAGCCTTTCCTGTCAAACCTGGCCCATGCAATGTCAGTGATATAATATGCGATTAGTGCAATGGGAATTGCTCCCAGTATGTCACCGAAGTTATGCACGCCTATGTTCATTCTCGTGAAACATATGAAAACCGCGAAAACAAGAAAAAATGGGAAAGACTTCTTTTTCATGAAACCGAGCATTAGAGCAAACGCCACTACTGCATGCGTACTCGGAAAAGCATAATCCAAAGGACACCAAATAGCGCCTGCGCATGAACGCGGCTCAGCAACCAGATACTTCACAATCCACCCGATTACGAAAGCTATCGCGATCAATAGGAATATCTTAGCTCTTTTGTCATTCTTCAATTCACAGATAGACACCAGCCCGATGACAATTGCTATATAAAAAAGTTCATTGCCCAGCAGATGGCCCACTGTGCTTAAAACAGGGTTCTGTACTGAAAGGGCTATTGCAGTAATTCCGTCTGTCATATAACCAATATCTGGCGTAAATCTATAAAATGAATCAGGTCATTAAATGAACATACCGTCCCTCGCAGCTAAAGTTTTCACACCGGTTTGCTTCTCAATCCATGCGGCCTCCTTCTCCGGTCCGGCCTTCAGCATGTGCATCCCGAAATGGCTAAGGACCGCCAGCTTCGGCTTTGCGAGGCCTACGAGCTTGCATGCCTGATCCGTATTCATATGCGTAGGCCAGTTGAATCCTCTGGGCTTGAGGACGTTCAGGATGAGGCAGTCGCATCCCCTGTAGTGATTTTCCTGTCCCTCGAAATATTCCCCGTCATTCGCGTAGCCCAGCGTTTTCGAACCGCGGAATATGAAGCCCAGGCAATTCGAATCAGCATGCCTTGTCGGGGCCGCGGTGATTTTTATGGCGCCAACATTCGCCGTTCCCCCTGGCTCCATGACCTCCACCCTTTCCGGCAGGCCCGCATGGAACGGGGAGATTATCCTCCTGTAGTTCTTGTCGCATTCCAGAAGGTGTTCGTTTCCTATCACAACCCCCCTCTTCCTGTTCGTCCCTTCGGTCATGCTCTCGATTACCACTTCGGCATCCGTGCAGTGGTCGGGGTGCGCGTGGGATATCACCAGGCCCGTCAGCTTCCTGAGGTTCACGCCATACTGTTTAGCTCTCACGAGAGCGCCAGGCCCGGGATCGACATGCAGCATCTCCCCGTCCATTTCAAGAATCCATCCGCCTGAAGCTCTGGCCTGGGTCATCACGGCTATCCTGCCTCCGGCAGTTCCAAGAAACGTCAGCTTCATGGGAATAGAATAAAATCAGGGATTAAAAACGCGCAAACATTTAAATTTATAAGAAACAAAGCATTGAGATAATAACCACGTTAAAGAAGTTAAAATATCATTATTATTGGTGCTTTATGAAAATATTGAAGGGGGACTACACCGGAGAAGAGTCGGAGAACCTGAGGCTGCAGATTCTTTCTTATGTCCATCAGAAAGATCCTCAAAGTTTGGAAAACATGCCTCCCAAATTTGATAATTTCTGTAAATTTATTAATGCCCACCATGGCGGCCAAAAAATAACATTGCATAGTTTGAAATTAGAAGCATCCAGAATGTTCAGAGGCAGAAAGCATCTACCGCCTTACAACGAAAACACCATGACCCATATCGTGGGCAAAGGGCTTGGTTTTGGAAAGATAATGAATTCAATAATGCAAGTTTCTGCCGTCGACAGCACGGTCCTGATAACCGGAGAGATGGGAACGGGGAAGTATCCGATTGCGAGGGAAATAGCCATAAGGTCAAAGCGCGAAGGGCCATTTGTAACGTTCGACTGCCCTAATCATAAGGGAAACCTGTTCACTTCGGCCCTGTATGGCTACGAGAAGGGCGCCTTCACCGACGCTAGAACAGAAAAACCCGGGCTTTTCGAGATATCTCACAATGGCACTTTCCTTTTTGATGAGATTTCCCATTTGCCGATGGACCATCAGTCACAGATCAATTCGATATTGGATAGCAAAACCGTAATGAGAATTGGGGCAATCAGCGAAAAAGAAATTAATACGAGGATCATCGGGGCAACCAGAATGGATCTTAAATCAATGGTGAACGATGAAAAGTTCAATGAAGACCTGTACTACAGGTTCAATTGCTTGAGGATTGACGTTCCCCCTCTCAGGGGAAGAAAAAATGACATCCGGATTCTTGTGGATTATTACGCATCAGTATTCTGCATCGAATATGGGATTGATGATGCAAAGATAGATCAGATTTTCTCCCCGGCTGTCATGAGCGACATGGAAGCATACCACTGGCCCGGGAACATCAGGGAAGTGAAAAACATCGTGGAAAGAAGCATTGTGACAGAAAAGTTCAGCCGGAAATATCTTGATGGAAAGCCAGCAGAGAGAATTATACCCGTGGATGACATAGTAACTTTAGAAGAGCAAGAAAAAGAATACATCCAATCCGTTATCTCCAACCTTTATGGCGAAAGAGATGTGAATATGTCAGAACTTGGGAGAAAACTAGGTGCCTCAACAAGTACAATACGTGAAAAGCTTAGAAAATATGGCATTGCATACAGGCATGCCCATTGAAAATCAGGGTTTTGCTTTGACCTCTTCAAATACCTTTAAATTTATTACTGTCATATGATAACTTGATTGGGATGGAAATAGCAAAATGTTATACAAGGGAAGAATCGGAAACAATAAAATTACAATACCTCAGCTACGTCCATGACGGGGGAGATTTGACCAGTTCTCTTCCAAAATTCAGATACGCTTATAATTTTTTCACTGGTCCAGAAAAACTGAATGCAGACGGCATCAGAAAGAAAGCGCAAGGAACCTTCGGCGGAAGAAAGCACACGTTTCCGTATTCTGATAGAACAATGACCCATATAATCGGCAAAAGCGCCGCCTTCATTGAAATGATTGACCTCGTGGAAAAAATTTCCCGGGTAAAATCACCAGCACTGATAACAGGTGAGACGGGGACCGGCAAGGAGCAGGTCGTGAGAGAGATTTATATGGGAAGCGATTCCTCTGGGGAGTTCATCAAAAATCACTGCACATCAAACGAAACATTGTTTGAGTCTGATTTTTTCGGCCACGTGAAGGGAGCGTTTACCGGAGCAACTGCGAACAGAGTGGGGCTTCTGGAGTTGGCGAAAGATGGCATATTTTTCTTGGATGACATATCGACATTGACTCCCAATCTTCAGGCCAAGCTTCTCAGATATTTTGACGACAAGAGATTCAGAAAACTGGGTGATAGCGGAGAAAGATATGTCGACACGAGGGTCATAGGGGCCAGTAATGAAGATCTAAAGAATATGGTTGCGAACGGAATGTTCAGAAGCGACCTTTATTACAGAATGCACAACCTTACGATTGATGTGCCCCCTCTCAGGAAAAGAAAGGAAGACATACCAAATCTGATAAAATTCTATGCTGTCAGGTTCTGCATTGAAAACAAGAAGGATGATTCGGTCATAGACAGGATTTTCTCCCCGGAAGTCGTCAGCACCTTGCAGGAATACCCCTGGCCGGGAAATATAAGAGAATTGGGACATATGGTGGAAAGATGCATTACCAAAGAAGATATGGAAAAATCGTACCTCGAGCCAGCTAAAATAGATTCGCTGATTTCCTTGGACGGCTCAAACCATGATGGTCTTGGTAAGCATCTGAAAATCGAGATAAAAAGAGGATTGACCAGAAGAGAGCTTAATGACCTGTTCTGGAAATCCGCTTTCGCTCCCTATGTTGACGATGGAGAAGATTTTGATAGAAAAAAATTGGCATCGCACATTCATGTTTCTGATAAAGATATTTACAATGCTATTAAAAGATATGGATTAAATGTCCAAAGTGGAAAGCTGGTAAGAGCCGAATAGCCGGCTTCTTTTTAATTTTAATAACGCCGTGCTACTATAATTATGGTCATGAAAGACAAAGAAATGATTCTCAAGTATGCCCTGCAGAATGCCGTGTTCTACAAGGGCAAGGCCAACCCTGGCGCAGTGCTGGGGAAGGTGCTCTCCCAGAGCCCTGATCTGAGGGGCAGGGTAGTGGAAGTGAGGAAAGATGTGGAGCGGATAGTCAAAGAGGTGAATGTCCAATCATTTGAAGAGCAGAAGAAACATCTGGAGAAGCTCGCTCCGGAGATGATGGAGAGGGAGAAGAAAGAGCAGGAGGAGTTGCCTGACCTTCCCAATGCTGAGCATGGAAAAGTCGTTACAAGATTCGCGCCCTCCCCGACCGGACCGCTGAACCTTGGCCAGTTCTTCCGCGCGGTTATGATCAGCTACGCATACGCGAAGAAGTACGGCGGGAAATTCATCCTGAGGATAGAGGACACGGATGCGAAGAAGATCGAGAAGGAGTTCTACGACTGGATGAAAGAGGATCTCCGGCATTGCGGCATAAGCTGGGACGAGTTCTACATGCAATCGGACAGGATTGAGACTTATTACAAATATGCAGAGGAGCTGGTAAAGAAAGGCCATGCATACGTCTGCACCTGCCAATGCGACGACTTCAAGGCATGCAAGCTGGACATGAAGGAATGCCCCTGCAGATTGCTGCCTTCCCACGACCATCTGGCCAGATGGAAGGATATGCTTTCAGGGAAATATGATGACGGCGAAGCCGTGCTGAGACTCAAGCTGGACATGTGCTGCCCGAACCCCGTTATGAGGGACCCGCCGATATTCAGGGTGAGCAAGACCCCGCACCCGCTTAAAGGCGAAAAGTATGCCGCATGGCCACTCTACAACCTCTCATGCGTCATTGATGATCATCTTCTCGGAATCACCCACGTATTCCGCGGCAAGGAACACGAGCACAATACGACCGTGCAGAAGACGATAGCCAATTTCCTCGGATGGGGATTCCCGACAGTGGTGAATTTCGGGATGATACGCTATCCGGAGGAGAAGCTCCACACTCGCGACATAAAGGAGTGGATAAAGGAAGGGAAGATCTCCGGATGGGACGACCCGAGAGTCCCTACAATCAGAGCGGTTTTGAGGCGCGGGTTCCAGCCAGAGGCTCTGCAGCAATATGGAATCGCTCTGAGCCTCACGAAGACCGATGTCACGCTCGACTGGGGCAAGCTTGAGACGCTGAACAGAAGGATAATCGACCCGAAGGCAGGCAGGTACATGGTGGTGACTGACCCGGTAAAAATATCTGTGGAGTCGCACAACGCCAAGAAAGAGGTTTTCGAGCCTCTCCACCCGGAGTTCCCGGAGATGGGAAAGAAGAAGGTGCCTGTGGATCCCTCAAAGATATACGTCTCCGGAGAGGATTACGAGAAGTTGAAGAACGGGATAATCAGGCTGAAAGGCCTCTTTAATGTCTGCCTGGGGAAAACGTGCAAATACATAGGGGATGACGTTGTGCGCGAGATGCCGAAGATACAGTGGGTCTCGGAGCCTCACGTGAAGGTTAACATAGTCATGCGCGAGAGCACGGTCTCAGGGATCGGCGAGCCGGAACTTGCGAAAGTCAAAGATGGCGGGATCATCCAGATGGAGAGGATTGGTTTTGGTCGAATCGATTCGAAGACAAAGGATAGCGTGACTGTTTATTTCGCGCATAAGTAAAGCTTATAAAAACATACGATTTCATGCGAATCGGATAAAAAGATTTTTTCTAAATTCGTATATCTGCCGGGTTTGAAGTTATGTTAAATTGCTACCAAAAGGCTTTTAAATACAGAGTTACTATTAAATAGTAGCGAAATAAAAAAATATACGGTTTTGCATCCAGTATTCGGAGACAGATTGAGTGTTATGGTATGTCAGGAAATGACCTTGATCACGGTTCAGAGAATCTGAAAGTTGTTCCAAAGCCATTGATAGGTGTATATCTGCGAAATGACGGGATGACAGGCGAGGACACTTCTGATACCCCTGCGAAAGACATTGACATGAGGGTCATTCCGATAGGAAGAACTGCAAGAAAAAGGATGAAATCGCTTGCAAGCGGGCTTGCAGAAATGGAGGCATTCGGATGCCCGGAGGAAAAATCCGGTCATATTCTTGACAAAATTGATTATCTCGAATACAAAGATGTCCGCAGGTTCAGGTATCTTGAGAAAAAGGAGCAGAGGCTCGTTGCAGAAGGAAGAATGGACGAAGTCAGGGGAGTGCAGGCAAGGAAGATAGGGCTCCTCGGAGACATACTTGGCGGGAAAGGGCTCCTGGATGGAGACTTCATTCTTACCCAGATGGAGAACGACACCAGCTTTGATCCTTCAAAGTATGCAGAGCTTGCAGGAGAAGGAGTGACATATTTCGGCGACCGGACTGAGATGCTGCACGGTGCTCTGAAGGTAAAAAAAGGGGTGGCTTCTGCGCTGGCAACAATATTGGGATTCTTTGCGTTCGGCGGGCAGGCCATCTCCTCGGACAAGGCCTATTGTGGCGTCAAACCGGTAAATCATGCAAACTATGTTGCTTTTCACGGAATGGACGATGTCGTGAAAAGCATCAATTCAGGATGCCAGACCAATAGTATGGTGCTGGTGAATGGCTCAGGACAGGACTGGCAAAGCTTTATTGGAAGCGTTGAGGATTTTTACGGGCTCAATAGAACCCCAGAAACAGACAGAAAACTGGAGCGATTCATGCAGACTGTCGGCAAAAACAGGATAGACGGAGATTATTCAATCGCTGAAATCAAGGAAAACGGCGTGTTCGACAGAGGTGAATCCGTCTTTTTACCGCCGCTGAGCTATGCAAAGCCAAACAAAGCGAAAACTCCGGAAAAGGCAGAGAGAAAAATGAAAAATGAATTTAAAGAAAAAAGACATGAGAAAACAAAAACATATTCATACAAACCGCCTGAACGTGAATTATCCAACTGGGAGAGGCGTTTAGTCGACTACAGGCCCTCCAATTCCATTCTTAATAGATTAATTTTTTCAAATTTTCTTTTTTTGCCTACAATCCCCGCGTCTATTGATGTTGTGAACAAACTAAACGGGAATGGCACGGAACTCAGCGGGAAGCCGGGGGAATTCCTCCCGTTTGACCATCATGGAACGCTGGGGATGGGATTATACGTTCTAGGGAAATACATACACGACAAATACCCTGAAACTTTCAATAACCTCCCTCCTGACCTTAAGTTTGCTTTAGGCCCGGGCGGAATGTTCCTTACATACGACGATATCATTCAGCACGAAAGGCAGGCAAATGACGGATACCATGCCCGCCCCGGGCAATCAGAAAATGATATGTATACAAGCCCTGTGAACAGACTTTATCGTTCGCTAAATGACCCGAAAAACAACAACGATCCTCTTAAGGTCGGGATAATTTCCTTGGGCATACCTGGCTTCGGTAAAGGCGGTCCAAAATTCACCGCCGGTTATTTCAGGGGGCCTTTCCTTGGGCTTGAGCAGGAGATTGCGAAGACAGGACCCTTACATCTCGCTGCAGAAGGTATGACAACAATACAATGGGAAAGGCCTGCAAAACAGATAATTGAACAGGTCAATGCAGGCGGGGAACTGCAGCTCGATATATGGAAAAAGCAGGGTGTCCAGCTCGTCGCCGGATATGCACAGAATATATACAAGGCTCCTTATGTGACTGAAAACATCAACCCCGGCAAGGTCTATTTTGGAATAAATGTTTTCAACGAATTCAAAAAATAAGTTTCTATTCTGCCAATGCACCTGAATCAGAGCAAAGAAAGCAGGTCAAGCAGACCAAGACCCTTCTTCCTGAACTCGAAGAATTCCGCATTCCTGATGCCTGTCATGTTTTCTGCAACACTCTTCGCATCCTCGAAGCTGCCGAGCCTGTCCACGAGCCCGAGCTTTATGGCCTCGCTCCCGAGGAAAATGTCACCCTCCGCTATCTTGTCCGCCTGTGGCATCGTGAGGTTCCTGTTGCTCATGACGTCCTTTATGAAATAGGTGAATGTCTGGTCAACTATATCCTTCATCCTTTCCCGCTCCTCAGGCGTCATGTTCCTGTAGGGGGATCCCATGTCTTTCGCAGAGCCTGACGTTATCTGCTCGTACGTGATCCCGTATTTCTCGAAAAGCTTTGAGAACTCGAGATACGAAGCAGTCACGCCGACTGAACCGGTCAGGCTCAGGTCATCCGCCACTATAACGTCGCATGAGGATGCCACCCAGTAGGCGCCTGAGGCTGCAACGTCTCCAAGCCAGCACACCGACGGCTTCTTCATGCTCTTTACATAGCCCGCCATCTCGCGTGAGGCCACCACCGACCCGCCGGGGGAGTTTATCCGGAACACAGCACCTCTGCATAATGGATCATTCTCCACGTTTTCTATCATCGCGGCTATGTCATCCGGTGACACGGTCTCTGACATAAAGTCAGAACTGGATGTTATCACTCCGCTTATCCTTATCACAGCTATCCTGTTTGAATGGGGAGCGAATGACAACACCGCAAGTATTATTATCACGACAGAAGCCCCGATAATCGCTCCGAGCAGCATCCTGCCATTTTTGCTTCCATCTTTCCTTCCGGCCATATGAGTATCTAATTCTCAGATAGTTTTTTATTTGGAAGAATGATTCTATCATCAGAGAGGCGGATGCAATGCCAAAGCCGAGAGGTCATGATTCGGATTCTGATGAAAGAAGCAAGTATGCCAGGGGCTTCGTCAAAGGGTTCAGTACAGAGGTCGAGGAAAGAAAATACGTAGATAATCTGGTGAAGGAATCTGAAAACAAAAGCCAGGCCCCGGCCCGCGATGAGACTCCGCATTTCGAATTCCGCCCGCCTGAACAGAAGAAGAAGGAAAAGTACGAATTATGAGCTGTCCCGGATTATGTCCATAAGCTCCTCGACTATCCTCTCGTGGCGCTCTTCCTCGGTTCTCATTACCTTGAAGAACCTTTTCATTTTGCTGTTTCCGAGGCCATTGGTCATCTCGTCATACTTCTGCGCGGCGAGCCTCTCGGTCTCAAGGACTTCCTTCAGCCTGTCCAGAATCTCCTGCTTAGTATTCATCCCTCGGATCACCGCTCAGAATCTTTATCATCTCACGTAATACCTCTCTGTGTCTCCTCGAGTCGTCGAGCAGTTCCTGCAGGCCGCTCTTCATCAGCAGGTGTGATGTCACCGGAAGATGGAGCGTCTGCATGTTCGTCTGGTCCATGGCGCTTATCCTCTCCACGAACTCGTCCTCTATGGAGATCATCTCGTTCAGCCTCTGGAACAGCTCCGTCCTGTGCATGAGAAAGACTTGTCCCGGAGAAATAAAACCCTTTACCCTATTTTTAGGTCAGCTAACGTCCTCGCCTTTTACAAGCACGCCCTTCCCCTTTATGGTTTTCCCGATGATGCCGCATGCTATCCCATGCCTGCCGCAGACGTTCTTTATTTCAGGGAATTCCTTCTTGTCGCAGATTATGCAGAAACCGATTCCCATGTTGAATGTCCTGTACATCTCCCTCCAGGAGACGTTACCGAGGCTCTGTATAAGCCTGAATATGGGCTTAGGGTCCGGCATCCTGTTCAGGTCGAAACCCAGGCCGGCCAGGTCTCCCAGTCTCATGAGCTTCGAGAACCCGCCTCCTGTTATGTGCGCAAGCCCGCGGACCTCGCAGCACTTCAGGATTTCCATGATGGGCTTGACATAAATCCTTGTCGGCTCCAGCAGCTCCTGGCCAATCGTCCTGCCTCCCAGTCCGAGCGGCGTGTCGTGGACGCCGTATTTAGAAAGGAGAAGCTTTCTTGCGAGCGTGAGGCCGTTGGAATGGATGCCTGAGCTTTCAAGCCCGATCACTACGTCGCCCTCCTGCATCTTCTCCCCGGTTATCACCTTGTCCGCGTCTACGATGCCGAGCGACATCGCGGAAAGGTCCGTGCCCTTTATCACGTCGGGCATGAGGGCGGTCTCCCCTCCGACTATCGCGACGCCTGCCTCCTTCGCCCCTTTCACGAGGCCTCTCGCTATTTCGGAAACCACTCTCTCGTCCAGCTTTCCTATAGCGAGATAATCGACGATCACCACGGGCTCGGCTCCCATGCATATGAGGTCGTTCACGTTCATCGCGATGCAGTCTATTCCCACGGTGTCGAACTTGTTCATAATCTCCGCGACCATTATCTTGGTCCCCACACCGTCCGCATGCAGGGCCAGCGCCTTGCCCGAGCCCATGTCGATCAGGCCGGCATAATGCCCTATCTCGGACAGGACCTTCCCGAACTTCCCATCCCTCAGGGACAGCGTTTCCTTAAGTATCTCTCCGATGTTCTTGTATGCCGCCTTCTCCCTGGAGACGTCCACGCCTGCCTTCGCGTAAGTGAATTCCTCGGTCATTTTCCACCAATAGTTTTCAAGACGTTATCAACCTGCTCCATGGCAGTCCCAATGTAATTTTTCGGGTCAAGGTAATGGTCAATCTCCTTTTCGGTGAACCTCTCTTTCACTGCCGGATTTTCCATCAGTATCCGTTTCAGCGGGACGTTCTTCCGGTAGACTTCCATTGCGGATTCCCTCAATATCTCGTGGGCGGCCTGCCTTCCCATGCCCTTCTTTACAAGCCCTATCATGAGGCTCTCGGTCATGATGAGACCACTGGTGAGCTCCAGGTTCCTCTTTATGTTTTCCTGGTTCAGCTCCAGGTTTTCCAGGATATCCGCAAGCCTCCTCAGCATGAAGTCGAGCAGCATGAAGCTCTCCGGGAAGATGATCCTCTCGTTTGCAGAGTTGGTAAGATCTCTTTCATGCTCCAGCGGGTTGTTGTCAAGGGCGATGAAAACGTGCGACTTCAGGACTCTTGCGAGGGAGCATATGTTTTCCGATTTTATCGGGTTGCGCTTGTGCGGCATGGTGGAGCTCCCCACCTGCTTGCTCCCGAACCCTTCCATGACCTCAGATATCTCCGTCCTCTGGAGGTTGCGCATCTCCTTCGCGATCTTCTCAAGCGCCGATCCCGTAAGCGCGAGCACGAAGATCAGTTCGGCATGCCTGTCCCTCTGTATCACCTGGGTCGAGACCATCACGGGCCTGAGGCCGAGGTCCTTCATCACCAGTTCCTGAAGCTCCCTGGCGTTCTCCCCGAACGTTGCCTGGGTTCCCACAGCTCCTGTCATCTTGCCGACGAGGATCCTTTCCTTTGCCTGTGCGAGCCGCTCCACGTCTCTCTGTATTTCGCAGAGCCAGTTGGCGAATTTTAGGCCGTATGTGGTCGGCACGGCGTGCTGGCCGTGCGTCCTTCCGATGCAGATAACGTCCCTGTATTTTTCAGTAAGCTCCAGAAGGATGCTCTTCAGCTTCTCCATGTCCTTCTCGATTATGACTATGGCCTCCCTGAGCTGGAGGGCGAGAGCAGTGTCCTCAATATCGTAAGAGGTCGCCCCATAATGCACGTATTTCCCGGCCTCTCCGCATGCTTCGGTCAGGGCTCTTACCATCGCCATAAGGTCGTGGCTCGTTTCCTTTTCTATCTCCTTTACCCTCGCGATGCTCACATGCTTCGTGTTCGCCTTATCAGAAATCTCCTCCGCGGATTCCCCGGGTATGTCCCCCAGCTTTGCATGGGCCCTCGCGAGGGCAGCTTCAACATCTAGCCAGGTCTGCAGCTTGGACTCTTCGTCAAAAACGTTCCTCATCTCTTCCGAATAGTACCTGTATTCTATCGGATGTATCGCCATAAGCTACACCGGGAACCCCTTTGCAAGAAGGCTGCTCTTTATCCTTTCCATCACGTTCCCTTCGGATACGATGAATTTCCTGCCGGTTATCGTTTCATAAGATTCGATATATCTTTTCGCAGCTTCAACAACCACTTCCTCAGGAATCTTCGGGATTTTCCCGTCCCCGAGGAAGCCCCTTTCCGCCAGCCAGGTCCTTACGTATTCCTTGTCCAGCTTCCTCTGCTCATTCCCTTCGGAAAACAGCTTTTGGTACGTGTCCGCGAACCAGAACCTTGATGAATCCGGCGTGTGTATCTCGTCTATCAGGATGATTTTCCCGTCAAGCAGGCCGAACTCGTATTTGGTGTCCGCGAGTATGAGCCCGTGCTTCGCCGCGACCCTGGTGCCGAAATCGAAAAGCTTCAGCGATATCTCCGCCATCCTGTCGAATGTTTTCGCATCGACGAGACCTTCTTTTATTATCTCTTCCCTGGAAACCGAACGGTCGTGCTCCTCAAGCTTGGTCGTCGGGGTTATTATCGGATGATCAAATTTCTGGTCCTTCTTCAGGCCCTCAGGGAGAACGTTGCCGCAAAGGTTCCGGACGCCGTTGGAATAGTTGTACCATGCGGACGTCTTCGTGACGCCCGTTATGTACCCTCGGACGATCATCTCCACCGGAATGCCCTGGCATTCCTTCACCAACATCACGTTCGGGTCCGGGACGTCAATGACGTGGTTGTCGACTATGTGACTGGTCTGGTCGAACCAGAATGCCGCGAGTTGGTTAAGCACCTGCCCCTTGAACGGAATCGTTCCCAGAACCCGGTCGAAGGCCGATATCCGGTCGGTGGTCACTATCACCATGTCCCTCCCGTTCCTGTAGTTGTCCCTTACCTTGCCTTCGAATTTGCTGCCGAGGCACCTGAAATCCGTCCGTTCGATCGCATGCCCGATCTGGCCCCTTATGATCTCATCCGAAATCATGCGAATCACTCCTTCACTTCTTAAGTCTGAGAATCCTGATTGCCAGGTAGGCCGCGTTCTTCGAGTTGTCCACCCCCACGCACGCCACCGGAACGCCGGAAGGCATCTGCGCTATCGATAGGAGCGAATCCAGCCCGCCGAGCTTCGCGGAAACCGGTACGCCTATCACGGGCTTGTCCGTCATCGACGCGACAAAGCCGGGAAGCGCAGCGGAAAGCCCTGCAACGGCTATGAAGACGTCGGCCTTGGAGCTCTTAACTATCTCCATGACCTTCTCGGGTTCCCTGTGGGCGGATGCCACTTTCACCTCGTAGTCCACGCCGTTCTCCTTGAGAACGGCTTCGGCCTTCTCCACCACAGGCATGTCGGAACTGCTCCCGCAGATTATCAGAACACCCATGAGACATCTTGAGTTTTTTGTTTTATATATTTATTGGAATCATCACAATTTCTTCCCCGCGTACTCCACCGCGTTCCTGAATATCGCGAGGCCGTCGCCTTCCTTGGGAATCGTGCTTAGTCTCGTCCATCGGGGATGGGTGTACGGGTGGACGTATTTCTCGGGATGGGGCATCAGGCCTAACACATTTCCCTCGGGATTGCACACGCCGGCTATGTCCTTCATGCTGCCGTTAGGGTTGTCGACGTATCTGAAAACTATCTGGTCGTTCTCCTCCAGCCTTCGGATGATTTCGGGGCTTGCGATGAACTTCCCCTCGCCGTGGTTTATTGGGACGTATATCCGACTCTTCAGGCCTCGTGTGAATATGCATTTTCCCTTGTTGACGTGGTCGAGCGTGACCCATCTGTCGATGAAATACCCGGAATCGTTCATCGCGAGGGTGGCCTCCTGCGATTTCATGAGGCCGCCGCAGGCCGGGAGGATGCCTGCTTTCACGAGCGCCTGGAACCCGTTGCATATCCCTATGACGGGCTTCCCCTCCTCGACGAACCTTTTCAGCTGGTCCTTCATCACGTGCCTGAGCATGTTGGCGAGTATCTTCCCCGCGGCGATGTCGTCCCCGTAAGAGAACCCGCCGGGAACCACGAGTATCTGGTAATCTTCAAGAGGCGCCTTTCCCTTCAGTTCGTTGATGTGGACGAGATCCACTGATGATCCGGCGAGCCTGAAGGCTTCGCACGTCTCCTCGTCGCAGTTGGTCCCGTCCACGCGCAGCACAATGGTTCTTACTTCCTTTGTCATACAATCATTACCTCACCAATCGAACGTCCCCTTCCATACTTTCTTCAGCCCGGAAATCTCCTCGCTGATCACCGCTTTCCCCTCGAGCCCGGTGATCACGAGCCTCCTGTCTTCAGTAACCACTCCGATCCTCGAGAGGATACAACCACCCATGGCATGTTCGAATTCCTTTTCCTTCGCTCCTTCCACTTCTACGAGAAACCTGGAGTTGGACTCGGAGAAAAGCGCAACATGATTCTTTCCGGTATCTGTAACGAGCTTCCTCAGGTCGAGCGAGAGCCCAAGCTCTCCGGCAAAAGCCATCTCGGCTGATGCCACTGCAACTCCGCCTTCAGAACAGTCGTGGCATGAGCGGACGAGACCGATATCCATCGCACTTGCCAGGCACTCCATGGATTTTTTTGCCCTGTCCATCCCGACGCCGGGCACCTTTCCCCCCTTCAGCCCGTTGACCATGTAAAAATGAGAGCCGCCCATCTCGCTCTTCGTTTCGCCCACGATGTAGATTGGGTTTCCCGCCCTTTTCAGGTCCATTGAGACGGCCTTCCTAATGTCCGGGATGATCCCAACGGCGGTTATCAGGAGCGTGTACGGTATCGATATGGTCTCCTTCCCGCCTTTCCCGCCGAGCGAATACTCGTTGTAGAGGCTGTCCTTCCCGGATATGAACGGGGCGCCGAATCCAAGGGAACCGTCGTGACATGCTCTCACTGCCTCCACCAGCGCGCCGAGCCTGTCCGGCTTTTCCGGGTTGCCCCAGGAGAAGTTGTCGAGCAGGGCCATTCTCCTCCCGCCGCAGCAGACGTTGTTGCGCATAGCCTCGTCTATGGCTGACAGCGCCATGTTGTAGGGGTCTGAACAATATTTGGAGTTGACGCCGTTTGAAACGACCACGCCTTTCCATGAGTTATTAAGCGGCTTTATCACGCACGCGTCCCCCGGCCCCGAAAAGCCCTGCAGCGGCTTCAGTATCATCTTCGCCTGGACCTCGTGGTCGTACTGTCTTATGACCCATTCCTTTGACGCAACGTTCGGCGAGGCCAGGATTTTTTTCAGGTCTCTGCCATAATCATCCATTTCCCTGAATTCGGGATCCTTCATTTCCTGTTTGGAAAACTTCGCTTCCCTCATTACCCTGGGGACGCCGTTGTGGAGGAAATCCATATCCAGCTCGGCAACCAGGTCACCCTGGTGAAGTAACGTGAGCTTACCATCACCGGTGAATTCTCCAATCACGGTCGCGTCGGTGTTCTCGTTCTCGAATATTTTTATGGTCTCATCCACGTTTTCCTTGGGAACCGCGAGTATCATCCTTTCCTGCGCCTCTGATATCCATATCTCCCAAGGCTCCAGATCCATGTATTTCAGTGGGACCTTGTCCAGTTCGACTCTCACGCCAATCTCCTTTCCCATCTCTCCCACCGCTGAAGAGAGGCCCCCGCCTCCGCAGTCCGTGACCGCGGTGTATAGCGGTTTTTCATGCGCGTCCCTCGCCCTCAGCTGGCCGTCGAGGACCCTCTTCTCCTCTATCGCGTTGCCTATCTGCACCGCGCCGCTCGAGGTCTTCTCGGATTCCGTGGTCAGCTCGAGCGAGGCGAATGTCACGCCGTGTATCCCGTCCCTCCCGGTCTTCCCTCCGGCCAGCAGGATCATGTCCCCGGGCTTCGCCTCCCTCACGTACTTGTTTCTGGGCATGATTCCGACCACCCCGGCGAAAACGAGCGGGTTCCCTATGTATCCTTCATCAAAGCCCACTCCTCCGCTGGCGGTGGGTATCCCCATCCTGTTCCCGTAATCGCGTATCCCGGCCACGCTTCCCTTCATGAGCCTCTTCGGATGTAGGACTCCTTCAGGCAGCCTTTCATGCGGATAGTCAGGCGGGCCGAAGAACAGGACGTCAGTAGAAAGAATCGGTTTCGCCCCGACACCCATCACGTCCCTGAAAACCCCTCCGGTGCCGGTGCCCGCCCCGCCGTAAGGGTCGAGCGCCGTCGGGTGGTTGTGCGTCTCCACTTTCGCGGCTATGTCGAAATCGTCGTTGAATTTTATGATGCCGGCGTTGTCCTTGAACACGCATACGCACCATGGAAGAGCCAGTTCCTTCGTCGCCTTGATTATGTAGGTCCTGAGCAGATTATCTACCACTTTCCCGTCCATCCTGATGAGGCCGCTGAACGTCTTATGGACGCAATGCTCCGACCACGTCTGTGCAAGCGTCTCAAGCTCTACATCGGTCGGATTCCTCCCGAGCTTCAGAAAATGATCCCTTACCTTCTTCATCTCCCCGAGGTTCAGAGCGAGCATGAATTTCCTGCTGGTTTCCAACAACTCGCTGTCGCTCTTTCCCAAAAGTGGTATTTCTCTCGGCTTCATCTCACCCAATCCTCCTGAAGCTGAAAGTCTGTATCATCCCGTTAGCAAGGCTCTTCCTGCAGACGGCCTCCATCTCCTTTTCGGAGAGATCGCCGTCAATCACAAAAATCGTCCCAGTGTGTACAGAATCCGCATTTACTCCAAGAATCTTTATTGCCCTCTCCGAGGAGAGCCCGACAGGGTCCATCACGCCAGGCTTGAACCTGACATCCGCCACCCACACGCCACGGTCTTTCACCAGCCTCTCCATGTGCGAGCCGTCCTCCCTGAATGTGTCAAAGTTATAGAACTGCGTCAACCCGTCCGAGAACAGCTCCCTGCAGACCTTCTCTATCTCTTCTCTGGTCGCGTTTCCTCTTATCACGTATGTCTGGAGCGTTTTCACACCCCTGACCGAGCCGATCCTCAGGTCTTCTATGTCCTTCCTGACGTTCATCCCGCTGGGATCGGCAGAGCCTTCCCTGTAACCCACGCCCACGACCCATGCCACAAAAACACCGCAAACCCGGAATCCGAATCCTGAATCCGGAACCCGATATTAACTCTTGAATGCGAACTATAAAAATATTCCGTGAGCCAAGGTCGGGGCAAATTTAATAATCGCGGAATCCCCAGTTATTCATGAAGCAGAGAATCCGTGAAGAGATCCTCTCACTCAGGAACGATCATCCCAAGGATGAGAGGGAGCGTAAGGATGAAGAAATAAGACGACTTCTTCTCTCCCTACCGGAATTCAGGAGGGCGAAAAGAATCCTATTCTACGTCTCGGTCAGGGGCGAGGTGGACACCCGAGAGATGATCTCCGAATCAATGAGGATGGGGAAGAATATCGCGGTCCCGATAACCGAAGTGGAGACGAAGAGTCTGAGCATCTCCGAGCTGAACGATGCCAACAAGGACATGGAGCCCGGGGCATTCGGGATACCTGAGCCATCGTATCCAATCATTATATCTCCAGAAAGCCTCGACCTGATGATAATCCCCGGCGTAGCCTTCGACCGGAGCGGCAACAGGATAGGATATGGCATGGGTTTTTACGACAGGTTCCTTTCTGGCCTGCACAAGGACATCCCCAGTATAGCGCTCGCGTACGGGTTCCAGATCGTGAGTGGTATACCAGAACACGCGGGCGACGTGCGCGTGCACAAGATCGTCACCGAGAGTGGCGTGATCGACTGCTTAAAAAACTAATCCCCGCATTATTTCCATGGGGATAAGATTCAAGCCCGGAACTTGCGTGAAATATCCTGTTTCAGACCATACTGATCTTGCTGAGGTCATGGGAGCCCACCAGAGGATAGACTATGCACAGATTATAACAGGGCAATTTCGCGCCCTGCGGGATGATGAGAATCCTTTGAGAGACGTATTTTACATGCTGAAAGATTCCCGCGTAGGGACCCTTACAGAAAGCAACACTCCGGTAATTGACCGCCGTGTCATCAAAAACTCCAGAGGGGTTCTTTTCTTTCCGGAATATGTGCTGGAGCCGCTCTGATGGCAGCCACTTAATGCCTGAAGCATCTCCTTCCCGTGAAGAGCATCGCGATCCCGAGGCTGTCCGCCGTCTGGATGATCTCATCGTCCTTCACCGAGCCCCCCGGCTGGACCACGAGCATGATGCCCTCCTTGCCGCATTCCTTCATGCCGTCGTCGAACGGGAAGAATGAATCGCTCGCGAGGACGCATTCGCCCAGCATCTTCCTGTAGAACCCCTCCCGGCTGATCCCGGGCTTCTCATTGTCGTACATGAGGTCCATGTTCTCTTTCGCCTTCGTGACCGCGAGCTTGCGCAGGGAATCGATCCTGTTAGGCTGTCCCGCTCCCATCCCGAGGACCTGGAAAAGCCCGGGCCCGTACTCCCTGCATATGGCGATTGCATTCGATTTCGTATGCTTCGCGGCAAGGCATGCGAACAGCGCAAGGTCCTTCCTGTCTTCGGGGAACGCCTTCTTGGTGACGTTCCTGAATTCCGATTTGTCCGCGTATCCGATGTCCGTGTCCTGCTCGAGCAGGCCGCCTGAAACGAACCTGCAGGAGATTTTTTCCTGCTCCCCGAAATCCAGCTCCAGCAGCCTGATGTCCTTGCTCTTTTCCCTGAGGAACTCCAGCGCGTCCTTCCTGAATCCCGGGGCGATGATAGCCTCAACGAACTTTCCCTTGAGAAACTCGGCTGTACTAATATCCAACTCCCTGTTCATGGCGATGACGCTTCCGAAAGAGCTCACAGGGTCTCCTTCCCACGCGCGTTCCAATGCTTCTCTCAGCGTGCTGCCGGTCGCGTAGCCGCACGGGTTGTTGTGCTTTATTATCGCGACTCCGGCGCCCTTAAGATCAGAGACCGCGTCAACGGCGGATTCCGCGTCGATGTAGTTGTTGTAGGACATCTCCTTCCCGTGCAGTTGTTTCGAGGAAACGACGCCCCTGCCTGAGCTGTCAGAATAGACCTTCGCCTTCTGATGCCAGTTCTCTCCGTACCTGAGTGGCCTGGCCCCGTGGAACCTCATCCTGAGCACGTCCTCCCCGGCGAACCTCCTGCTCAGGAACCTGTCTATCGCTGAATCGTAATCGGCCGTCCTCCTGAATGCCTTGAGGGCGAACTCCTGCCTCTTCTCGAGGCCGATATCCCCGTTCTTCTTCAGCTCGGATAATATGAAATCGTAATCCTTCGGGTCGGTCACGATTATGACGTCCTTGTAGTTCTTCGCCGCGGACCTTATCAGCGTGGGCCCGCCGATGTCTATGTTCTCGGCCGCCTCATCTATGTCCACGTCCTCCTTCTCAACGGTCTTCTCGAACTGATAGAGGTTGACCACAACCATGTCTATGGGTTCTATGCCGTGCTCCACCATCTGGCTGACGTGATCCGGGTTCTTCCTCACGCAGAGTATGCCCCCGTGTATCTTCGGATGTAAAGTTCTGACTCTCCCGTCCATTATCTCCGGGAATCCGGTATAGTCTCCTATGTAGGTGACCGGTACCCCATTCTCCTTAAGCAGCTTTGCCGTCCCTCCGGTGGATATCACCTGCACGCCCATTTCAGAAAGCGACCTGACGAAATCCACGACCCCCGTCTTGTCCGTTACCGCAACTACTGCCCTCTTTATCATATGCAACACCTCGAATATACATCATTCTAATATAATGACTTTGTTCCCATCCACCTTTATCTTCCCCTCGCCGAACAGCCTTACCGCCCGGACAAGGACCTCCTGCTCAGCCTTCTGGACCTTCTCCTTGAGGGTCTCGGGCGTATCATCATTGTCGACCATGACCGGCTTCTGCATTATTATCGGGCCCCTGTCGACATCTTCGGTTATGAAGTGAAGCGTGCAGCCGCTTACTTTGCATCCCCTTTTCAGGACCTCTCCGTGCACGTCCAGGTCCATGCCTCCCTCGAACGCCGGGACGAGCGACGGATGTATGTTCATTATCCTGTTCCCGTAGCGCCTGCAGAACC